>Ga0228535_1000357_pt1 | contig 137724 bp, 127 predicted proteins | sample SJ1metagenome_FD_168457 | JGI IMG/M metagenome (GOLD analysis project Ga0228535, IMG submission 168457) | Enriched culture of PCE-dechlorinating microbial communities from Ithaca, New York, USA - SJ1 | ecosystem: Engineered > Modeled > Simulated communities (microbial... > Unclassified...
TCAATAGGGATAAGACGACCTGAAAATGGCTGCTTCGGAGCTATGCTAAAACGTTTCTACTCTTGCAAAGAATATATCTATACTTGCAGACATCGTATCAGGCGAGATTTCCATGTCCAAACCTACTCTCGATGATTAGGTGAATGCCTTGCAAAAGCTGTTTGTCATCAGTAATATTGACGCATGGTCATCTGCTATTCGAAGTAAAACAGCCATTCGAAGTGGTTACAAGCGGGCTTTTATTGATCCATCCATTGCCGTAGTTATCTCCTTCAATTAAAACAGCTTATCCAGGAATACAATAAGAATGAAAAACAAGCCTCTTTGCGTCCCCCGATTTGTTAATTATCCTGACCGGTGGTAAAATGGCATACAGTTGCCCCGATGGTGTGAAAATCATTCCAATTACAACCCTTAAACCCTAATTTGGTTACTAGTGATTCTGGTACAGGTGAATGTGTGCATAAATTTTGATTGAACTTCTGATTTTTTTCGCATCTTGCACAAGATTTCAAAAATTATTATTTCATTCGCATCTTCATCTGTGGAATGAGGCAAAATACTGTGCTATGAAGGAATTACCGGAAATATCGATCGACCAGTTTCAGTTGGCGGTGCTGCCCGACGAGGAGGCCTGCCGCTTCCGGCGATCGGGATCATTGACTCACCGGAGTTCGTGCGGTACATGGCCACCCAGGTGGACGAGATGAAGGATGCACTGCCGCAAGAATCAATCAAAAACCAATACAAATGAATATGCTACAATCTAGATCAATTCCACAAGACCGCTTGGCATCATTGGACATCCTTCGCGGGTTGGACCTGTTTATGCTTGTTTTCTTTCAACCGGTATTCGTTGCCTTCGCAAGACATGGGGCTGAACTTCCCGTTTTTTCATTCCTCCTTAATCAATTTGGACATGCCGACTGGGCAGGCTTCACAGCGTGGGATCTGGTGATGCCGCTATTCCTTTTCATGGTGGGAACAGCGATGCCGTTTTCATTTGAGAAATATCTGACTAATCCAGATAAAATGTTTATTTACAGGAAAATAGCCAGACGTTTTATCATCCTGTTTATTTTGGGTGCGGTTGTCCAGGGGAAGTTGCTAAGCTTCGACCCGAAGGAAATACGCATTTATACGAATACACTGCAGGCGATTGCCGTGGGTTATGTCATTGCCGCGGTGATGCTGCTTCATCTGTCGAAACGATGGCAGATTGCCATAACTGCCTTGCTGCTCATCGCCTATTGGGCATTGCTTACTTTCCTGGGTGATTTCAGCCAGGACGGTAACTTTGCAGAAAAGGTCGATCGTACGATACTGGGGAGGGTGAGGGATGGTGTTTTTTACACGGAAGACGGGATTTGGCATTTCTCGGATAGCTACCGTTACACCTGGATATTGACTAGTTTGGTGTTTGGTGTGACAACCATGTTCGGTGTATTTGCCGGACAAATCATGAAATATGGAACCGATAAACTGAAAAACAGCCAGTGGCTGCTTATGATTGGAATTGCCTTGCTTCTTGCCGGGTGGCTGTTGAGCTTCCAGACGCCCATCATCAAAAAGATATGGTCAGCAAGCATGACCTTGTGGTCGGGCGGTTGGTGTTTCCTGCTGATGGCCCTGTTTTACTACGTGATCGATTATAAAGGCAGGTCGAAAGGATTGAACTGGCTGAAGATATATGGCATGAACTCCATTCTTGCCTATACACTCGGTATGGTTATCAACTTTCGAAGCGTGGCAAAATCTCTGTTGTGGGGACTGGAAAAATATACTGGCGATTACTATGATGCAACAATCACATTGGCCAATTTCCTTATCCTCTTCCTTATTTTACATTTTATGTATAAGTTAAGGATTTTCATAAAGATATAGATATAAAGCATAAAGGCCTGTATTGCGACATACAGGCTCTTCGAATTCTCTTGACCCGTTCAGGGAGGGTTAAAATAAAAAGAATTCGGGACTATCCAAGAACAATTTATTTCTTTGCATGGTTCTAAAAATGTATCTGGACTGCATCAGGTACATCATAAAATTACCAGATTATGAACGCAATGAAAGATTTTGAAACAAAGAACCGGGAAACGGAAAAATATCCTGACCCGGACACAGATATGGATATGGACCTGGATGAAGATTTTGATGAAGATCTGTATACAGACTCGGATGAGAATCTGGAATGGGATCCTGAATTGGATATGGACCTGGACCTGGAGATCGATCCCGACCAAAGCGAAGCCAGCAGATACAACGAAGAAGAATTCCTCGACTCCAATGATCAGGTAAATGAAAATGATTCATTAAAGAGACACGGTGACTATCGTGAAGGAGATTCCGACAGTGAGTATCCCGCACATGGTGAGGAAAGGAATATTCCTCGAAAAGGTAGAGACAATGAAAACAGAGTTGTCAACTAATCCTTGTGTTTAATAAAAGTGCCGCGGTCCAGTTCGTTGAAAGCCTGTTCCAGTTCTTCCCGGGTGTTCATCACAATGGGACCGCCCCAGGCCACGGGTTCACGAAGCGGTTTGGCTGCCAGTAACACAAAGCGGGCGCCCTGACTCCCTGAGCGTACAACAACTGCATCGTTTGTCTCTGCATCCGGAGTGGTGGAACGAAATAAAACGGCACACGATTTCTCTTCAAAATCCTGCAGGAGATCATCCACCGCCAATGTTCCGTCAAGCAGATAAATGAACAGCGTTTCGTCGTTCGGGGTTTCTCTGTATGTCCATGTACTGTCGGGTGCGAGATCAATATCAAGGTAGGTTACCTTTACATACTTGCCTTCAAAGACACCTTTTGTTCCTTTATAGGAACCTGCCAGTATTCTGACGGTCGCCTTTTCTTCCTGTGTAACGACAATCTTGTCCTGCGTAATATCACCGTAGGCGGGTTCGGTCATCTTGTCTTTTGCAGGCAGGTTTACCCAGAGCTGGCAACCCAGCATCCTCACCGACGCCTTCGGCATTTCCTGATGAATAATTCCCGTGCCGGCTGTCATCCACTGACACTCCAGGTCACGGATGGTCCCCTTGTTGCCCAGACTGTCGCCATGTTCGATCTTGCCTTTTATCAGATAGGTGACTGTTTCAATACCTCTGTGGGGATGCCAGGGAAAACCTTTGATGTAATCCTTTGGATCAGTGGAATCAAATCCGTCTAACATGAGAAACGGATCGAAATCGGAAATGGTCGCTGCCCCAAGTACCCTGCGTAGACGCACACCGGCACCGTCTACCGCATGTTGTCCTCTCACAATTTGAGTCGCTTTTCTTTTATTCATCATCCTTTATTTTATGGTTACTGTACAAAACCCCGATCAGGAAAGGAAAGAAAGACCAATAAAATATGGTTTTTCATTAGTTAAAGATACCGGAATTTTTTTTAAAAGGCAAAATAAAAGTATATAATTCAAGCGGCCGAGTATTAAAAAACATTCTTTTTCTCGATCTTCTATGACAATGAGTTTCTTCTGTAAGGAATCATTTTTTTTGATATAAACTTGCAAGCTATTTTTTTTATCTTTTACTTTGCAATTCAAAGTACTTTTATATGGAAAAAGAAAAATATTTAGACGACCTGAGTGAGATTCGAAAGATCATGAATCGTAGTGCCCGGTTCATCTCCCTCAGTGGCCTTTCGGGTGTATCGACAGGATTGATCGCCCTGGCTGGAGCCTTGCTGGCCCATCAAATGGTTTTCAGGCATCACGATTACCTGATATATGGAGCGGTGTGGGCCGACCTGAAAAATCCAGCCAGTTTGCTGCTGATTGCATTAGGCACGTTGTTGTTATCGATTGTCAGTGCCGTCTGGTTTACTGGTAGAAAGAGCAGAAAGGAAAACCAGCGTGTATGGGATAATCAGGCAAAGCGACTCCTGATTAATTTGCTGATTCCTTTGACAACCGGTGGTATTCTTTGTCTAATACTTCTATTCAAAGGATATGTGGGTTTTCTTCCCGGATTGACATTGATCTTTTACGGTCTGGCACTGGTAAATGGCAGCCATTACACGTTTAGTCATATCCGGTATCTGGGAATTGCAGAGATTGTGCTGGGTCTTACGGCGTTCCTCTTTATCGGACAGAGCCTTTACCTGTGGATGTTGGGCTTTGGCGTGATACAGATGATTTACGGTGTGCTGATTCAGCGGAAAGGATAAGCGGTGAAGGAGTTTCTAAAAGATCTGGACAAGGCATTCGAAAACAGAACCCGGTTGGGTATCATGTCGGCACTGATGGTGAATGATCAGCTGGACTTTAATACACTGAAGGATCTGCTGGGAGTCACCGACGGTAATCTGGCGAGTCATCTCAAGTCACTGGAAAAAAGCGAATATGTCTCCTTCAGCAAATCATTCCTGGAGCGTAAACCAAACACATCCTACGCTGCCACGACCAAAGGAAAAAAGGCATTCAGGAAGCATATCGGCGCGATAGAGAAGCTGCTTCAGGAGAACAAATAGAGAAGTTGCTTCAGGAGAAAAGATAGAAAACTGTCAACGGTCAGAGTCTTAACAAACAGTCAGCAAATTAAAAACATTATATTTTACGGTATGGAAACAGCAATAAGAGAAAATCTGAATCATCCCGGTGAACTGGAAAAACTCTACCGGTCCGATAAAAAGCGTTTTGAGCAATCATTCTTTGCCCTCTATCCCGATATTGCCGCCCTTCCAATGGCCGATTATTGGAAAGCCAGGCTGGAGTTCGATCATCAGGCTGACCCCGGCCGAAAGGTACTGAAGCGCGATCTCCTTTTTCTGATCATCTCCTGTGTGATGGCCGGCCTTTTGATCAAGATTCCTCAACTGGCCGGTTTTGATCCGGAGAAATACGCCTTCTACATGAAGAATACCGGAATCATTGTTTTTCTGGGATTATCTACCTATATTTTTCTCACAAACAGCCGCCTCAACCCAGGAAATTTAATTATAACGCTGTGGGTATATGTGTTAGCGGCTTTGTACGTCAACCTGCTCCCGGCAGGTGAGGGAAGCGATTCAATTATCTTGACTTACATACATCTGCCTCTGTTCTTATGGTGCCTCTATGGCGTGATCTTTATCGATTTTGATCTGAAAGAGCGGTCGAAAAGAATAGATTACCTCAAATACAACGGAGACCTGATTATCCTGACTCTCCTGATTCTGATTGGGGGAGGGGTTCTCACTGCGGTGACCATTGGTTTGTTTTCTGCGATCGGCGTGCATATCGAAAACTTCTATATGGAAAATATCGCAATCATTGGATTGGTTGCATCACCCATTGTAGCCACTTATATTATCAGGAACTTCCCGGCAATCACCGATAAACTTGCACCGATTATTGCCCAAATTTTCAGTCCACTGGTGTTGGTCACGCTGTTAGTCTATTTGATATTTATGATCGTGACAGGAAAAGATCCCTACAACGATAGAGATTTTCTACTTGTATTTAATCTGATGCTTCTGGGAGTCATGGCAATTGTTGTTTTTTCAGTTGCAGGCACATCGACCCGTGAAAAACAACGTTTTAATGAATGGATACTCTTTGTGTTATCCCTCCTGGCACTGGCGGTTGATCTGGTGGCGCTTTCTGCCATCCTCTACCGAGTGGGAGAGTTTGGATTTACACCCAACCGGACTGCAGTGCTCGGCTCCAATCTTCTGATATTTGTACATCTTGTGCTGATCGCGGTCGATCTTTTCATGGTCGTAAGAAAAGGAAAGAGGATGAAAATTGTTGAACATACCATCGCCAAATACCTCCCGCTATATGCTATATGGACCCTTTTTGTGACCTTCCTCCTTCCACTGTTGTTTGGGGGAAAGTGAAGCGAATCAAATCATTCGTGGGGAGGAGTATATAAACAAAAAATGTCGGACCAATGATGAATCAGTCCGACATTCCTTTTTTTGTGTTGTTTATGTTATTGGTATTCAGGTTGATATGTTGTCTTACCAGGAAAACACGTTTAGATATTGTTCATTCTCATGTATTTCTATAGCATGTACATACACCTTGCCGTTAGTTATAATAACTATGTAGTATGCCTCATATATTTGCATAGACTTTCACGTTTTTAGTACCACATTTTGAGTAGGTGGTACTTTATTGAATTTATCCATTTCTTTATTTTTTAGTTCGTCCACTATGGCAATGTACGGTTTCATAGAATTGTAATCCTTGTGCCCGGTCCATTTCATCACCACGACTGGCTCGATTCCAAGATAAATAGCATTTACGATAAATGTTCTTCTCCCGACGTGCGTACTTAATAGTTCGTGTTTTGGATATGTTTCATCATGTCTTTCCGCTCCTATGTAATACACGACTTTTGTTGGTTCATCGAAACCTATTATTTTACCCATCTCTTTCAGGTAATCGTTCATCTTCTGATTGCTTATCACAGGCATAGCCATGTCGTTAGCAAAGGTAATATGTTTATATTTGTCGAGTATGGCTCTGCTGTAATTATTCAGATCAATTCTTAACCCGTCGTCTGTTTTTTCAGTGTACACTATTATATGGTCTTTGAAAATGTCCTGTTTTTTTAAAGTAAACAAATCGGAATGCCTTAGAGATGTGAAGGACATTAACGAAACGCAGTCTCGTACTTGATTGTATGAGTCTGTACCAAAATCAAATGTGTACCATTCCATCAATTCATCCCAAGTGAAGAAGACCTTGGCTTTTTTCTCGACCTGCTTAAGGTTAATGGAGTATTCCGTATTGAGATTTCCTGAATAATATCCCTCCCTTTTTGCCCAAGTAAGGAACCATTTAAGCATGGAAACATATCTTTCGGATGTGGAGTTTTTCAACCCTGTTTTCGGTTCCTTTACATTCATCCGTGAATCTTTTGAATTAAGAAAATAAATAAAGTTATCAATATCTTTTGAAGTAAGGTCAAAACTTAAATTTGGATTGAAGTTTCTAAGGTGTGTTTTGACTGTTTCGTTTTTTTCGTAATTCTTTTTTACCCACCCCTTTTTTTTACCCTGCTCTTTAATATATAAGTCGAATGTTTCAAAAAAAGGATTTAATTGTTTCTTTTTCCCTTTGATTATGTTATTAAAAGATTCACGAAATTCATCAGGAGACAGGTCTTTGACGAGTAGCTTTGTTGCCGCATCTTCATACCTTTGTATTTCGCTGTTTATTTGATAAGCTGATATTTTATCTTTTCCGTGTGTGGTGTTTGCCTTACATCTGTTTGTCTCCTTATTCCACTTTTCCGGGTTTATGGTGTAAGGTATATTGAATGTGGCAAGTTTGCCTACACGCATGCGTATACGGACCTCTCCTGGCCTATTGTTCCTTTTTACAAGTACATATGTTATTGATTGTTTCACTTGAACATTTTCCCTTTTCCAGTAAAAATCCATTCACCAGAAACGCCATAGTCGTTAACCAGATAGGCAATCCAAGAAATTTGAAATCTGTCTGATTCCGGGACGCGTCTTACATCATAGAAAGCTGACTTGGTTATTCCGTACCTATCAATGAATTCCTGTTTACTTTTTATCTTGCCCATCTCTTTGATAGCATCGAATGCTTCATAAAAGCGATAGATAATTTGAATGCTTTCCGGATTGTTCATAATAAGTTAAGTTCATTAATGTATTCCTGAATATCGTTTGTTGGTTGATTTTTGACAAAAGCCATGTCAAATTCAATCTTCGCTTTTAGCCGAGCATCCGAAACTTCTTTTTCGGTGAGATTTCCTGATACTTTCTTTTTATATAGAGCGAGTAGGATTGAGTAATGTTGCAGTGTCATTAGTATATTCTCTTTGCTCTAAAGTGCATAATTTCTGGATCACTTGGAAAAGACAACTTAAACTCTGAGTTATCTCCGGCTAATGTAATCACATTTATATAAGCATAATCGCTTACAACTTTTAAGGTAATTTTGTTCCCGCTTATTGAATAAGTACCGAAAATAGGAGTTAATCCTCCTACTGATTGATTAAATTTTTTGTCACCTGTGAATTCAATGTGCATAAAATCGTAGTTTGTAGTAATCCACTTTCCATCTATATAAGATTCAGTCACACTCCATTTCCCTATTACATCAGCTTCAAGGCCTGTTTTCTGCTCATCTTTTCCGCAGGAAACAAGTAAAATAATTGATAGAATAAAGAGTACTTTTTTCATATTCTTATTTTTTAAATTAGAATTTACGTTAATTTTTACTTATGTCATAAAGTTATTTGTTTCTGAACAATTTTATACACAACAAAAATCTGATAAATATCTGAAAAGTTTATCTTAAAGTCTTCGTATGAAGAATTGAACGAATGACACATTATGTATCCATCCTCTTTGTTTACTTCGGTTATTTGTTTTATTACGTTCCCCTCACGTGAGGTGATGACAAACAGACGTGTTCTGATAGGTAGGTCATCCCATTCATCGGGTTCCAATTCCCTGATAAGAATATCGTCACCATCTGAAATTGAGCGATCCGTTCCGTCGTTCATTGAATTTCCAGTTATCTTAACCACAAGGTACTTCCCTTTCTCGTATTCACGTGGTACAAGCCTTGTTTGAGTTTCAGGAAGATTTGCAACATCTGCACCGCCAAGCCTTCCTCCTTTTCCGTTCAATATGGCAAATTCAGCCATCATATAGGCGTCTTCTGGGACGGGGACAACTTCTTGCAATTCGGTTGTCATTTTACCAACTCCAGTTTGAAACCAAACCATATTTATTTCCGGAAATGCGTTTGATATTTTTTCTCTTGTACCAACCGTTACAGTCTTACCTGGATTATTTGCGTACCCAGTTGATAAATTTGCTCTTTTTGCAAATTCAGCTTGCGAAATACCATAGTAATCGAGAATCTTCTGAATTCTATCTTTTATTTCAGACATATATAAAAATATTATGTATACTACTTGTTTTTGTATAATTTAATTATTCATGTTTACATCGGTATTCTCAGTAAACAATATTTAAAGATTCTGCCAATAACTATTTATCATAAAAAAAGTGCAATAGTTAAATAATATTAAACGCATAACATTTTTATGTAAAACACTTGTTTCGCATAATAATATTATGTATCTTTACACTATCAAAATACATCACAAATATAACAACAAAAATGGAAACGAAAACTAAAAATCAGGAAAAGGTCTCTAAAATAGCCCGAATGGACCACGTGGGTAAAAGTAGATGATAACAATAATAAATAAGTCAATAATGAAAAGATTATGAATTTACAACAATTTTACGAACAAATTCCGGAGCCGACCGCTCCGAAGAGCGACTGGGTTAGAATGGTCGCTGAAAAGTTGGAAGTGTCCGAAGCAACGGTTAGGTCTTGGACACAAGGCAGGAATAAACCACGTCATCCGAGCTTACTTCGTGGACTTAGCGAAATAACCGGTATTCCAGAAAACGAATTATTTGAGTAGTCATGAAAATGATTGAGTTTCATACCGACTATTCAACTGGTGAAGCAATGTTTCGTATCATCGGAGAAGACACTTGTAGAGAGCTGAAACAAAGCGACACGGATATTATCAAGTTGCTTTTGGATAACTCAAAAGAGTTCTATCCTGAACAATACGAAGCATTGGGTAAAGAGTACGGAAAAAGCAGTTGTAACAAGCCCTACTTTGGTTTTTTGAGGGCAAGAAGAATTGTAAACTGCTGCTTTGGAGAGAATGATTGCAAAGTTGATTTTGATAGAGGATTCTTCAACTTTGAACTCGTCAAGTGTCCACGTATGGCAGAATGCAAGTATCACGGAATTATCTGTCAGCCAAAGTTTTCAACTACACTCACCGACAGAGAAAATGAAGTAATGAAACTGTACGTTCAAGGTTACTCTACAGAAGACATTGCGGACAAGTTATTTATCAGCATTCATACGGTTATAAATCACAAAAAGAGTGCTTTACGGAGATTGAATTTACACTCCATTGAGGAGTTCATCGCTTACGCATTTAAAAAGAAGATGTATGACGACATTTAATCATGAAACGGTATTTGATACCGCAAACCGAACAATGACTTTCATTATTCACCCGAGACTACAGATTGTGATAAATTTCAAAGAATACGAATTACTCATTTTGAAAGACAGCAAGGTGATTGATAAGGAAAGTTTCAAGGGAGAGCATTTCACATTGAGTGATATGGAATTGATTTTGAAACAAGCGCATGAATCGTGCGAAAAATTAAGAAATGTATGAGGGACGAAACGAGAATCATAGATTTGACAGTAGGTGAGTTGAAATCTATTCTACGGTCGGAAGCTCCAAAGGAGGAGAAAGTACCGGAAAAGCGAATTGTTTACGGATTAGCCGGTATTGCAGAACTTTTTGATTGTTCGATATCTACCGCTCAAAGAATTAAGAACAGTGGGAAAATCAAGAAAGCGATCACACAGGTAGGACGAAAGATCATTGTTGATGCAGAAAAAGCTTTAGAGTTGAATAAAAAATAACCATTAAAAATTTTAAATCATGTTTGCAAGAAAATTGAGAAGAAGAATTCAGGTACTGGAATGTGAGGTGAGTGATCTGAGAGCAAAAAACGAAGCTCTTTCAGCGTTAAACAAAGAGATATTGAAAAGTGCTCCGAAACGTGATGCGAGAGGACGTTTTGTTAAAGCTTAAATCAACACACACATGGAAAAAGAAATTAAGTTAAGAAAATTACGGATGATCTATTTCAAGGGATTCAAGGATTTTGAAGTAGATTTCAGCGACAGGACGGTGATATCCGGAAGAAATACTTCCGGAAAGTCAACTATCTTCGATGCCTGGTCATGGCTCCTGTTCGGAAAGGACAGCTTAGGAAATGCGGATTTCCAAATCAAAACAATTCAAGATAATGAAGTGATTGAAAAAGTAGATCATGAAGTTTATGGCGAAATTGAAATCAATGGATCCATCACAGCATTGAAAAGAGTTTTGAGGGAGAATTGGGTAAAACCGAGAGGCCAGGAACATGAGTACCTGAAAGGAAATGAAACGAAATGTTTCTTTGATGGCGTACCGTTACCAGTTACGGAATATCAGAAAAGGGTGAATGACATCGTAGATGAAAATTTGTTCAAGCTGATCACAAATACCAACTATTTTCACTCACTTAAAAAGGAAGATCGCAGGAATATTCTTGTCTCACTTGCAGGAGAGATAGCAAATATAGATGTAGCTGCAAAAGGTAAAGACCTTGAAGAAATCGTCGAGCTTCTTAACACTTCTACCAGCGAGGACATTAAAAGTCGCATAGCCGCTGAAAAGAAGCGAATCAAAGAAGAACTTGCAGACATTCCAATCCGGATTGACGAATTGAAAAAAAGTATGCCGGAAGCTGTAGATGTTGAGTCGATAAAAAAGCAGATTGATTCCAGAAAATCCGAGTTATCAGAAATTGACAAAATACTATCGGACAGACGGGAGGCAATAAAGATGCAACTTGATGATCAGTATTTAAAAAGCATGCAGGTCAAAGAATTGAGGATAAAGCAAAATGATATTCTCATCGAAGCTGAATTGGAGGCGGTCAGGGTTGCAAGCGAGAAAAACAAGGACTTCCACAACTACAAGTCAATCCTTACAGAGAAAAAAGAAAAAACCATCAGAGCAGAACGCAGAGTTGTAGAAAAGAAAGTTGAAATTTCAGATATCAATGCAAAACTGGATAATCTTTCTAATGAGCGTGAAAAACTTGTTGAACAGTGGAAAAAGGAGAGCGCAAATACATACACTAAGAAAGATGGATGCCTGATTTGTCCTCTCTACAACCATGAATGTACAGATAATGAAGCATTGTTTAAATTCTCTCAAGGAGAAACCGATGCAGAACAAGAGTTCAATTCAAGGAAAAGCAAGAGGCTTGCTGAAATCAACGAATCCGGGTTAAAGATTAAAGAGAAGATCGAGGCATACAGGAAAACTCTAACAACACATGAAACGGAATTATTATCGATGAAATCTGATTATGAAAGCCTCTATTCGGATTTTCAGGCATTCGAGAAAATGACACCGGTAGAGTACAAGGCGGATCCGGTGGTAAAAGAAAACATTCCCGAATGGGTTGAACTTGAAAACCAGATTAAAGCTATCAAGATTGAAGAGGTTGTTCAGGATAATTCAGATCTAAGCGAAAGGAAAATCCGGATCAATGATGAAGTTATCAAGCTGTCTATTGAGTTAAGCAAAAATGACCAGATCAAGAATACATTTAAAAGGATAGACGAACTCACAAAGGAACAGAGGGCATTATCGCAAGAACTCACAGAGCAGGAAGGTATTGAGTTTAAACTACTCCAATTTAATAAACTCAAGATGGAAGAAGTTGATCGGAGAGTGAATGGTTTGTTCAAATACGTGAAATTTAAGCTTTTCGATAAAACTTATGAAGGCAATGAGTACGAAACATGTGAAACATTAATTGATGGAGTACCTTACTTCTCCGCAAACAATGCTGGACGGGTTAATGGCGCTCTCGACATAATAAATGCAATTTGCGAGTACCATGGAATTTATGCACCAATCATGATCGACAATGCAGAAAGCATTAATGAGGTCATTCCAACCAAGTCGCAGCTGATTTTATTGGTTGTAACAGATGGTGATTTAGTCGTTAAGTAATTATTAACATCAGATAATGAGATATTTAACAAAATAAATAGTCTCCATAAGAGACCTTTTGTTATCTTTATACATCAATAATAACATACAACATGGAAGAAAAAAATCAAGTAAAAAAACAGGAAAAGAATCAGCTATCGGTCCTACAGAAGGATATTACGGATAGCGTGGTTTCAAGAATCAATGAACTGCAGGAGATGGGGGCATTGACACTTCCTAAGACCTATGCTGTTGGGAATGAGTTAAAAATGGCGTGGTTCGCACTTCAAGAAGTAAAGGACAGGAATAATAAGCCTGCTCTTGAAGTTTGTTCAAAAGAAAGTGTTGCGAATGCTCTTTTGAAAATGTCAATTCAAGGATTGTCGGTTTGGAAAAAGCAATGCGACTTTATTGTCTATGGGAATAAACTTTCATGTGAACGTGAATACCATGGGACCATTGCTTTGGCTTTACGAACTGGGACTGTGATAGGTGTCCCGGAAGCAGAAGTTATTTATGAGGGTGACATATTCAAGTACCGTATCATAAATGGCAAGAAAGAGGTTGTTGAACATTCCCAGGAACTTGAAAATATTGATATCAATAAGATTAAGGGGGCTTACGCAATCGTACCGCTGAAAGATGGTGATTCGCATACTGAGATTATGACGATTCAACAAATCAAACAAGCGTGGATGCAGGGAGCGATGAAGGGACAATCAGGAGCTCATAAAAACTTTGCCGATCAGATGGCTAAAAAAACAGTTATCAGCCGGGCACTTAAACTGTATATCAGCAGCAGCGATGATGAGTACCTTTTGGAGAATGAAGCCGATCCTGTTCCTGTACAAGAAAAGAAAGAGACTTTGGAAGAAGTTGAATTCACGGAAGCGGAAGTTGTACAGGATGAACCTGAAAAACTTGAGCAACAAGCCGAACAGCCAAAGGGAAACGAACCGCAAATGATGTTCTGAAATGGAAATGGTCAGCAAAAATATCGCATTGGGAGAGCCGATAAGTGATTTGAATGAATTATTAAGGCTTGCAAGAGAAAGGAAGTCGGTAATTCAAAAAGTTGGTTACACTAATAGAAGCTATATAGTAAGACCAGCTGCCTTTTATCTTTCGTGGCAATTAAGACAATTATTATTATCAAAGTTTTACTATGCGATTAAAGTGTCTAAGTAGTTCATCATCTGGAAACTGCTACATACTTTCAGCGAGTGACGAAGTGTTGATTTTGGAGGCTGGTGTGAAATTCAGTGCAGTAAAAGAAGCATTGAATTTCGACCTCTCCAAAGTTAAGGCGGTTGTGTGCTCTCATTTGCATGGCGATCATTCGAAATATATTAAAGACTTTATATTTTCAGGCATTCCTACATTAGCGGATGAAAGTGTTTTTAATCATTACGGTATAGATTGTTCCACTTATATAACTGCTAAACATCAACATGAATACAAGTTTGGCGGATTTTCCGTAAAACCATTTTCAGTTGAACATGATGTTCCAACTTTCGGGTTCTTACTCAACCATCCGGATATGGGTAAAACAGTATTTATAACTGATACCGGAGAAATAAACTACTCATTCAAGAACCTCAATAACATCATCGTAGAAGCAAATTTCAGCAACGACATTATAGAAAGAAATGTAATGAACGGAATAATCCACCCTGTATATGAAGAAAGGGTCAGGCGGTCTCATATGAGTTTGGAAAAATGCATTGAGTGGCTTGGACTCATGGATTTATCACTGGTAAACAATATTGTACTTGCTCACCTAAGTAGCCAGAATAGTGATTCAGAACTATTCAAGACGAAGATTGAGCAGAAGTTCGCAAAGAATGTATTTGTGGCCGGTAAGAAGTTAAATATTGAATTCAATAAACTACCCTTTTGATGGAACAATTACTTAAAGAAGCAGAAGAAATTCAGGGTTATCTGGAGATTGAGTGCTCCGAAAATCCGGCAGAAGTAAAGGAAAGAATACATGTGCTCTCCGTTTATATGGCCAGATCCGGAAATATGTTTGCGGAAGCGAAAAGGATATACAGGAGGAAGGTTTCATCCGAGATTGCCAACACTATCATTAACATAGCGAAAGAGCAGTATCTATCAGCAACAGCACAGAATGCACTTGTTTCCTCAGTAGCTGAAGATGAAGCATTCCTGGTCGATAAAATTGAAAGGATTCATCGCTCATGCGTGCATCAGATTGATGCATTGCGATCAATTCTGTCATTCGAAAGAGAAAATCTAAGACTTGACAAAACTGGGTACTGATATGCAACTCACATTATTTGAACCAGAAACTAAACGATTCCCAAAAACATATCATGATGAGATGGGCCGTTTCTGCACTAAAGATGATGCCATAAGAAAGAAAATGAATTACTGGAAAATGAAAGCAGCTGCCTACGAAAGGGCGTATTTGGCAGTAAGCAAACGATTAATCGAATTGGAAAGAAATGCGAAACATATTAACGAACACAGAGATATCTGAATCCTATGACAGAAAGATTCAGGTCGAGAAATTAACCCCTATCTGGAGAGAAATCATCGAGAATTATAGACCGGTCAGGGTAGATTCAAAAACTGTAAAATTAGTTAAACCTAAGAATTATAAGTTTTCAAAAAATGAAAAACTTTCCCAAAAAGGAAAACATTCTAAACAAAAAAAATAAAATAATTTTCCAAAAAGAAAATATATGAAGAATACTTCAAAGACTACTTTAGATAAAATATTCAGTGAATATATTAGAAGAAGAGATTCTGATAAGTATGGTTATATAAGATGTATTTCATGCGGAAAAGTAGTCAGATGGCAGGATTCAGACTGTGGACACTATGTGAACAGAGGACACAATTCTACAAGGTATGATGAAGTAAATTGCAATGCACAATGCAGAAAATGCAATCGATTTGACGAAGGAAATATTTATAATTATCGAAAAGGGTTGATAAAAAAGTACAACGAGCAAGCAGTAGAATTGATAGAAATAAAAAAACACAATCATTGTAAGCTTGGTCAGTTTGAGATAAATGTATTGGCAGAAGAATATAGGCGTAAGCTAAAAGAAATAAAAAAACAATCAAAATAATATGTCGGGATGGATAAAAACATATAGACAGTTAGTAGATTGGGAGTGGTATCAAGATTCTCAAATGGTACATCTACTGTTGCATATTATTCTAAAGGCAAATCATACTGATTTAAAATGGAGAGGGATAACTATAAAGAGAGGTCAACTTTTAACTAGTAGAAAGAAGCTTTCCGTTGAAACAGGTATTTCTGAACAATCAATTAGAACATGTTTAGATCGTTTGCAATCAACCAACGAAATAACAGTAAAATCAACCAACCTAAATACTGTCATAACTATCAATAAATATGATATTTACCAAGCTAATGAAACAGAGATCAACCAGCCAATTAACCAGCCAAACAACCAACGACCAACCAGCCAAACAACCAACGACCAACCAACGACCAACCAACCAACAAACAAGAATTATAAGAATGATAAGAAAGATAAGAATAATATAGTTGGCGTTAAAAAAACGCCTGCTACACTTCACACTGTTTGTAAGAATTTATTTATAGAAAAGTTCAAGCAGTTATTTGGCGAGGAATATTACTGGGAAGCGAAAGATGGAGCAAACTTAAATCCGATCATCAAAAAAATAAGATTCAACCGGGAGAAAAAAGAGATGCCGATTGACGATGAAAGTATAAGCGTTGCATTCAGTCTTTTTTTAGACAGTATCACTGATAAATGGCTTTTGGAAAATTTCAGCATCCCGAACATAAACTCAAAGTTTAACGAAATAATCAGTCAGGCAAAAAATGGACGTACAAAGCAACAAAACACTCGACCTTCTCCATCAGAACTCGAAGCTGCCGTCGAAATCGGAATGGCACTCGCCGCAGGTAATAGATAATTACCTAAGCCTGTATAACGACGAAAAACCGGACAGGGGCGATTTTATTCAGGCAAACAACAGGCTTGGAATAGCATTTCCAAAGATGACAAAGGAGTTTTTCGTTTTGCTTACCGAATTCCTTATAACTGAAAATTTCACGAAGCAACGATTGAAAGACGCCGTTAATTACGTGATAAAGAATTTTCCGTACAAAGAGTTAAACATATCCGACATTATCAGCTATGACCGCAAGGTAAAACTATACACTCATTCAGAGGCATCAGCACTTGTAACACAAGGAAAGGCTTCTTTCGAGGATTTTGAGAAGAGAGAGATAGACGGAAAGATTTTTAGAATACTAAAATCAGATACAATTTACTAACCGCCGAAAGGCATTAAACATTTCACACATGCAAAGAGAATTAGGTATTGACATTGAGCAAGGAGCAAAAAGAATTGAATTCCTTGACAGTAACTGTGATGCGGTAGAAGAGAAAGGCTACATGAAACCTTTCACACCGGAGCAACTAACAGAAATGAAAGATACTCTTGCGAGTACCACTATCGAGATTAACGATATCGAAGAAGAGAAGAAAACCGTAATGGATGAATTCAAGAAAAGACTTGAGCCGTACAAGGAAGAACAGAAAGAACTTCTTGCCAACATCAAGAACAAAGCAAAATTTGTGAATGAGAAGTGCTACAAGTTTGTAGATAGGGAAGCACGCATGGTTGGATTTTACAACGAAGACGGCTATTTAATTGACAGCAGGCCGGCGTATGCCAATGAACTGCAGGGAACCATTTTTCAGATCAAGAGAACGGGAACAGATAACTAACAATTAAAAACAAAATTATGCAAAACGAAAAATTACAAGTGAATTTAGCTCCAGGGATGGAGAAAGTGGAAATGGTAATCAGGGAAGTAAAAGAAGTCAATGAACTTCCGGTTAAGGAGCCAGTAAAGATTGCCATACAAGGCACGATCGGAGCACCGCTCGAATTTCTTAAAAGGAGGATGGACCAGCCGGATCAGATCAACCAGAAACGCAGCCACATCCTTGTGGATCGTGAGAACATAACGGTCAATCTTGTATATAACGAGAACGACGAGTATAACAGTGGAACCGTAACAGGATCATTACAGATACATCCGAAATTCAAGGAGTTTGGAATCAATACCGGGAAAGTGTGGGCGCCAACAGAGTTGGGAATGTTCTTCAAAATGAATCGTGCCTTCTTCACTACAAAGGAAGAAAACATGAAGTTAGTTAATGAGTTGATGAACTTCACGGCTACAGTAAACAACAGTTTGCAAAAATCGGCAAATGAAAAAGGCGACAGGACCGACTATTTTAATCAGGTTGTAAATTCAAATCTCCCTAAATCTTTCAATCTTTTGATTCCTATTTTCAAAGGATCAAAACCGGAAACAATTGAGGTGGAGACATTTGCTCAAATCGATGGACGGGATGTTGCATTTATGCTTATCTCTCCGGGGGCACAGGCAGTCATGGAAGAATTGAGAGATGCGGTAATTGACAAAGAAATCGATTTTATCAGGGAGTTATGTCCTGATATTGCTATAATTGAAGAGTAACACTAATCAGGGAGGGGTAGCACCCTCCCAATTTTACACACATGGAAACAAAAGAATTCAAAGGTACAAAAGGAAAGTGGTCTATCAATTATTGGAAACAAGGGGATAGAGGGGTGATATACATGGGTGAAGTAAACGGGATAAAACACTACACAGGCGATAATGTGTGTAAGGAAATATACAGCATCGTGTCAGACCTACACCCAAACGACCACAACGTAGAACACTCATTTGAGGGAGCTCACATTGCCGATATTTCGGCACGAAACGAAGAGTCGCTTGCAAATGCGCAGCTTATTGCAGCGGCACCTGAATTAGAAACAAGACTACAACAGTCCACCGATATGCTAAATGCCTTACTTGTATTATTTGGCGATCATATGGCTGTAACTACGAAATTCGCTGTGTCTCAGCAGATCAAAGAAAATGATAATGCTATTAATAAAGCACTTGGATTATGACGGTAAAAGAAAAAGCGGGTGAATACGCCGAAAAAACAGAAGCCGAATATGGTTTTTAAATGCACCCTAACACGGTATTTACGAATGTTTAAAACTAAGGAAATAAAAACGGAACCGACAAATCAGATTACACTGACTTGCGAGGTGTGTGGAAAGGAATTTTTAGGCGATCCTCCAGTTATGTGTTGCTCTGGTAGAGATTGTGGGTGTATGGGGAGACCCATAGAACCTGTTGTCTGCTCAAAGGAGTGCTTTAATAAAATAATTAACAAGTACAAAAAATGAAAACAGGAATTGAATTAATCGCCGAAGAAAGGCAAAGACAGATTGAAGTGGAAGGATGGACACTCGATCATGACAAAGATCATGACAATGGAGAAATGGCTGCCGCAGCGGCAGCTTATGCATTTGCGCCATTCATGGATGATGAAATTAGAGATGGTTATAAAACACCGCCATCTCCGATTTGGCCAAAGTATTGGCTCGCTAAATGGTGGAAGCCCAGCCCATGTAACAGAATAAGAGAACTACAAAAAGCCGGTGCTTTAATTGCCGCCGAAATTGACAGGATTCAAAATACAGAGCCATGAAAACAGAACCGACAGAAGCATTTTGCGAGAGATGCGAGAATGAACTCTCAATATCTGCAAAGATGCAGTTTTTTGATGAAGCAATAAAAGCTAAGCGACATATAGCGGCATTTCACTTTAATGATGTGTTTTTGGAATTTGCGGACAAATTCTACCTTAGAAAACCGCATAAAGTAACAATTGACAATTTCAAGAAATGGATGAAGAGAGCCGCCATCAAGCATAATCTTAAAATTGTAATCGCAAAGGTAGATCATGTTGACAGGGTTGATTTTGGCATTAGAAATATATGGTCTATACCTGATACAGAATATTTAAACAGATAATCAAATGAAAACGGAACCTACAGAAGCAGGAGATATGCTTTACAAGTTTGCAGAAATGCGAGAGTGGAATAAAAACAAGCTGATTGGATGGAGTGAGGCCGCTGATTTTGCTGATTGGTTTGCTAATCAATCATCTCCGAAAATCAAGCAGCTGGAGTGGGTTGAAGTGTGGGAGGGATATGAGGATGCATGCAATAAATTTGACTGGAAAGAGACGAGATCAGTTGACAGATGGGATCGTTCTGCCATCATCGGCAGCGTTGAAATCGTTGATTGCGTGATTAACCATCCGAGTGTTTGGGCGGAGAAAACAGAAAGAATTGTTCTTAACGAAAGCTGGCCCAGCGGGAGGCCTGCATGTGCAGGCAAAAAAGGTGATACCTACAACTGGGTGCTGGCAAATCCCGTCCTGTTTGATAAGCCGATCATCGGTGTGAGGGGAAAGTTGGGTTTTTGGGATTACGATTTGCCGGAGGAATACGAAACAATTTTGAAGTTATGAAAATACAGGAATTGAGAATAGGGAATTTAGTGTATTTAGTATACCCTGATGGGATTACTCATAAAGTTGAAATTACGGGAATACTGCCTGATAAGGTTTTCTTCAAGGGTAAAAGTAGTGGATTCTCAATGTATGAGGCTATTTCGCCTATCCCGTTAACCGAAGAAATCCTCTTGAAGTGTGGGTTTGATGAAAACATGGTTTTATCAACCATAGAAGGAGAAATAAGATACTATGGAGATGGGGATATAAATATTGGCGGAGAGGACTCATGCACTCTTGGAATGGTTTATATTGCTAAATGCAAATACCTTCACCAACTCCAAAACCTATACTTTGCGCTAACAGGCAAAGAATTGGAGGTGGAGTTATGAATAACAAATCAATATTCGCAAATACGATAAATGGCATTGGAGACCACGCCAATCTTTCGGCTAACGAGTGTGAAAGGTATGGTATGACATGGGGGTGTGACGGGGATTGCCCAGTGTTTTCAAGAGGCGATTGCAAAATAGAGGATATACCGGCAATGCGTGATTCAATTCTGAACACGAACCGGTTTGATGATTATGACATCGACGAGTTAAACAAGTTATATCCGAAGTTAAAGTTATGATATTACCAAAAGATATGTGCCGCTGCGCAAACGAGCGGTGCGAAAAGAAGCTGAAATGCAGACTGTATCTGGACTGCCTGCCTTGGGAGACGTACAGATATAGTGATTTTAACGAGGTGGATTGTGAATTTTTTATTGAAAATGAAATTAGATAATAATAATATTTTTTGCTATGTATCATCAGGTTATTCGTCCGTAATGATGGCCGTAAAAATGAAAGAGTGGTACCCCGATCACAACATAATTAACGTAATGGCTAATACATCTAAAGAGCGCATAGAAAGTTTAGAGTTTATGGATAAGTGCGATAAGCATTTCGGGCTAAACTTAATATGGGTTGAAGCGGAAATCAATCAAGAGGCTGGTGTAGGAACTTCATACAAGTTATGCAAGTATGAAGACTTAAAGACGAACGGGGAGATATTTGAGGATGGTATTAAAAAATACGGGATAGCAAGTGTAGCGAATAAATGGTGCAACAGAGAGATGAAGACCGTTCCGATGAAAAAATTCGCTGACGATATATTTGGCTCGAATAACTATTCAATTGCAATAGGAATAAGGATTGACGAGATAGACAGGGTGTCAAATAGCTATGATAGCAATAATATTTTTTATCCATTAATCGAGCATGATATAGACCATAGGGCGAGGAATAGATTTTGGGCTGACAGTCCTATAAGAATAACGATTCCAGCATTTAAGGGTAACTGTGATTTTTGTTTTGAAAAGTCAAGAAGAAAGCTGTTAACCATAATACGGGAAGATGGCGAGATAGTTTCAAATTGGTGGGATGAAATGGAAAATCTATACTCGCATATACCAATTGATGGGAAGGATGTGTATAACGGGCTTGCCTGTAATGGAGGACACTTTTTCGGCAGAGGAAATACGTCGGTTGCGGATTTGATACAGATGGCTAAAAAACCGTTTAAAAAAGCAACTGATGAGTATATATACGAGAATGAACTGTTTGATTTTGAAAGTGATTGCGGAGTTAATTGTAGTATTTTTTGAAAACGAACTAAAAAACGAGAAGTAATGAAAGCAGAAGAAATTAAATTCAAAGCACAGAGAGAAGATGGCAAAGGATGGGTATACGGTCAATTAATACACAATTATAAACTTTTTTCTGGGATTGAAGTATCTTTTATTTATTCAAATTCAGACAACAAAGTTTATAACATCGTTCCAGAAACAATTTGTCAATTCACAACTTTAAAAGATAAAAACGGCGTGGAGATTTACAAGGGGGATAAATTCCAGTACCGCAAACATAAGGGGTATTGGTTTCCAGATTTTATTGGCGTGGTCGGGTTTAAAGACGGGAGTTTTGGATACGAGGTAATTACAGAACAATCCTACATTTCAAATTCATTTCACCCTTTCTCATATCACGATGAACTTCAAGAGGACTTTTTGGATCATATTGAAATAATTGGAAATATACACGATAAACAGCAACAGAAACAAGCTCTTATTGATATGATGAGAGCGGATGAACAAATCGGGTTATATGACGATAATCCAAAAAATCAATGATATGAGCGATGGAAAAAATAGTAACTGAAACAGGTAAAAAGAAGATTAAGATTAAGACAACAGGAAATCAACTTGAATTAACGGTTGATAGAGGTGGGTGGTGTGAACCACGAAGAACGATTGAACTATCAAAAAGACAAGTTCAAAAGTTGATTGATGAACTTCAAAGTGCGTTGGAAAATATTGTATAACGGCTGGCGGCTTGGCGAAGGCTGCTTAACGTAAACTTTCAAATTTCGCACAAATTTCAATGGCAGCTTTTGCCAAACCGCTGTTACCTGCTGGGTGGTTTATCAGTAGGAACTTTAAACAAATTAAAAATGGAACACAGAAAAATTGAATTTGGTGCAGGAGATAGCATCGAAAGAGCAATGCAAGATTTAGCCCGATTTAAAGAACGTGGCGAATTGGTTTACGGAGAGTTTAACGGACAAAAGTTATACTCTGATGTTGACGATTTAGACACGGCTTATAAAAAGATTACAGGCAAGACGAAAGCTGATTTTGATGCTGAAGAAAAGTCTGAAAATGACAGATACAAAGAAGAACAGCGAAAGCACAAGGAAGCCATACCTGAATTAACAAAAGAGTGGATTGAAAAAGGCAATGCGATACTTGATGAAAAGTATCGTGAATTATGGGCTAAATGTGTGCCTATTAGATTGGATGACTTGTATCAAGGAATGGAATTAAAGTGCTGCCTTGATATAGTGTCAGAGCTAAACAAAGGCTGTTCACTTGACGAAGCAAAGACAATTATTGAAAGGCAAGGTCATTCTGGTATGTCTTTCGGATTGGTTTGCTCAATGATAAAATCTTTCTGTGATAGAGGTGAGGAATTTGTCAATTATGCACGGTCGTAGCCTTGCAGGTAACACAGAAACATACTCAACAAAACACAAAAAATCACGGATATGAACGAAGTTGAATTCCTTGCCACAAAGTTGGGATGTCCTGATTTGATCAATGCGAACAGGAATCAATTAAATAGTGCTGCCAGGCAGGCAATATCATACTATCTGAAAAAAGCTGGATACCACGAAAGAGATATTGCGAAAATGCAGAGAAAAAGTAGGGCCACAATATACCATCAGATCAAAACATTTGGAGAATTTTTGCAGGTTAAAGATCCTCTTGCAATAATGCTTTGGAAAAAGCTTGGAAAGTAACTGAATTCACTGACATTCAAATAGTTAAACATTATTAAAACCACGATTTTCCATGAAATTTTCTTTGTAAAAAGGTCTCCATTACAGTCTTTTTATGTATCTTTATACTATCAAAATAACAATAAAACAAAACAAAAATGGAAACAGGAATAAGAATTTACCCAACTTCTATAGAAGACAGGATGATCATTGAAGAAGTACTGGACTATATGGATATGGTGAATGAGTATGATGAAAAAGAAAACTGTTTTTTCATACCAGAAGCAAAAGAAAATTGCAAAAGTTTAGCACATGCAATTGATTGCTCCTTTGATGATCTAGTTTGCGAGTATAACATAGTAATATCATAATTGTAAAAGCAACAGTGAAACACATGGAAACAACATTCAAGCAAAAAAGACTAAATCCTGGCACTCAAACCGGCAGCTTCATAAACATGATCATGAGTCAGAACAGCACTCTGCCGGAAGTAGGTAAAGGAGCAACAGTTTTATCATGGACTGATAGACACGCTTATGAGGTTATCGAAGTGAGTAATGACAAAAAGAGAGTCGTTGTTCAACAGTATTTCCCTAAGCGGATCGATAAAAACGGTATGAGTGAATCCCAGGAATACGAATACAAGGAGCTGTCTCCAGTTAAAGAAGTTATCGTGTGGAGGTGGGGTTCGTGGAAATGGGAACGTGAAGTTATTAAGTTTATCAACCCGCCTATTGGATACTCCAAGGAATACGAAAAGTACTACGATTCAGAAGGAATGTTGATGCTTATAGATGGAATAACCAAGAAAGCGAAGGAATATCAGAAAGTCAGCATCGTCTGGGGAGAAAAAAGAGAATATTACGATTATACATTTTAATAGGTCAGATATGAAAGCAATAGTAGAAATTATCAGTGTAAAGCAAGTAAAAGGGTTTATTCACCCGATGTCTGTATATGCAAACTCAAGCAGCTACAGTTCAAGCAGGTTAGTATCACATAGTTATGAAGCTATTGCATTATTCGTTAAATGCGTCATGAATGGAGTTGAGACATCGTTTTACAGCCCATCGATTATAGTCAGGAATTCAACCGGATACCTGAATTATAAGAGCATGGATGAAAATAACTGGTTTGAGTTAATCGAAAAGAACATGACTTCTCATAGGGGGGCTGAAATGTTCGACGGTGGCACATTGCCCAACGTAGCAGTTGAATTTCATTCTGAAATAAAGCCTAAGATAAAAGAAGGAGATAATATATGTATATCATTCTCCAACGTAGATGGTAAAATAAAGCGTGTTAGAATTATCAACAATTAATCAACTCGCCACGGCTTCGGTCGGGGCGTAACACCAACAGAAATGGAAACTACGTACAAGCAATTCAAAGAAAAAGCAGTCGAGTACACGCTGAAAGAAGAGCGGAAAGACTTCAATAAAGCAAAGATAACGAAGTCGTCAGATGCCGTTGGTTATACCAGAAACTTCTATTTCGACGACATCGCTATTTACGAAAGTACATTTGTGATCCTCGTTAACAATAGTAATGACACGATTGGTTACGCAAAGATCAGCCAGGGAGGAATATCCGGAACGGTAGTGGATATACGACTTATTCTGAAATACGCACTCGATAACCTTGCATCAGGTATTATCCTCGTGCATAATCACCCGTCAGGTCAATTGGTTGCAAGCCCACAGGACAGAAATATTTCAAACAAGCTAAAGGAGGCTTGCGCATTGATGGATATATCCTTACTGGATTCTATCATCATTACAGAAGATGGGTATCTTAGTATGGCAGATGAAGGAATTATTTAATCATAAATAAATAAAAATGAGAACAATAAACTACAAAGGACATAAAATCACTGAAATATGGAAAGGAAGATTCGAATGCCATACATCAAGGTATGGAATTATTTATTCAAATAGTCTTAGAGATATAAAAAGACTTATTGATACATCTATAGATTTGAATTAAAAAACACTCACTAATGGAACATTTACAAGATTTAAAAGAAACGGCAAGGCGAGCATTCTATTGGATTTCATTCGACCCGGAAAGATCAGGAAACAGAACTTTAAGAGAGCACGAAGAACAGCTTCAATCAGATTTAGAGAACATTCCGGAAACCGAAAAAGAAAGGTATATTGAAAACTACAGAAAGTACTTCATCAAGTGGTTAAATGCTCTTTCAAACTGTGCAAGTTCAGCAGTTACAGGTGGAGCAAACTTCAATGTTAGTAGGGCAGAGAAAGCGAACAGGCGTGAACATGATGTTTACGAAGAATTCATTGAATGGAGAGAACGAGCGTTGAAAGCAATTGCCAAGAAAGTTGAAGATTCAAAACCGATAGAGCAAAAAATGGCAGAAGAATGGTGGGCAGTAAAAAGAGATATTGATACTCATTATCTTCCGTCAAATCTTTATAACCGGATGGAGACAATCGCAAGAAACGGAAAAGTTGAGATAATCGAAAAAGCAATAGCTTATGTTCGAGAATTAAACTCACAGCGAAGTCGTCCTATTTTTACAGAACGACATAAATTTTTCAGACTACTCGAAGTCGCTAAAAAAGCAGTCGAAACCAAAGAAGAGTTGAGCAAAAAGGAAAACCAAGAACAACCGTTCAACGGTGGCATTGTCGTCTTCAATTACCAAGAAAACAGGTTACAACTTTTATTCGACGAAAAACCATCTTTCGATATTATTCAACAATTGAAAAAGAATGGATTCCGATGGAGTCCTCGATTTTCGAGCTGGCAAAGGCAATTGACCAACAATGCAATTTACGCTACAAAACGACTTTTAAGAGAAAATAATCTTAATTGTCAATAACTTTTTACCAAAAAAGGTCTCTATTGGGGACTATTTTCTTATCTTTACAACAAGAAAAAGCATCAACCCTAAAGCGTTAGGTTGAAAGAGACAAATAATCCACATTTGTTTGTCTCTTGCGCTTTTTCAAAAATCACAAAACACAATGGAAATATTTACTTCATACTACGGCAATCTAAGAAAGCTAAGGGAAAACAGCATTATCCCTGTTGGTATTTCGCTTGGAATTCCTAAATGGTTCAATGGTACCAATTTGCGGTATCTCGCTCCAACATATGACATTTTGAAGTTGGAGAAAGAAGAGGAATATACTCCTGCATATCTCATGCATTTAGAGAAAGTTGATATGGAAAGATTGAGAGACGATCTCTCCATTATATCCGGTAACGAAGGCGGGAAAGATATTGCACTCTTGTGTTACGAAAAGCCTGGTGAGTTTTGCCATCGAAGGTTATTTGCTGAATGGTTAAAAGAAAAAACAGGTTATGAAGTAAAGGAGTATGGCTATACAGAAAAGAAAGGGCCGGATGCTGTACAAAGAACGTTATTTTGATTTTCCATATAAATTTTTAAGTGCAAATCTTAAAGCGTGAAAAGCCATTTGTGAAAATGGCTTCACATTGCGAGGAAGTGGACAGGTGCCATGCTGGTCTCATAAACCAGAGAGCCGGATCGTTACCGGCAATCGCAACAAGGCAAGAAGAATGATGATGAAATGCTGTTTTGATATTTGGTAGTTAGGTATGAAAAGAAATAATCAGCCACAAGAGGATCGGTTTTGTAGACGTACAAGGCAAGTGGATGACAGCCGGGAAAGACCGGCAACACGGAGAGATGGCGGAATTGGTAGACGCTAAAGGCATTGCGCCCGATGTAACAAGTACCGTTTAATAGACATGCTAAGCAGTGAAACACGGGTAATTCTTGTGCAGGTTCGAATCCTGCTCTCTCCACATCCCAAAATGGAGTTCCTTGATTAGTAGGGTTCGGGCCGGATGAGTGCAGGGAAATTCGGCAAATAAATTCAAAGTAGAGGTGGCGCTTGAAATGCCTGAAACGTTAAGCTGCATCGAATATCAAGGATAGTTCTTTTCTCTTCCCGGAAAGACAAAAGAACGAATAAGAGAAGAGCCTGACAGCCGGAAAGACGGCGAATTTGCGTGTTAGGTGTTACGGTAGCATGCTATACTTCCAGTATAGAGGTCTGGTTCGACTCCAGGTCACGCTCAATTTAATAGTCAATGAATGGTTCTGGTGAAGATAGGTATTCGTCAAATTGGGAAAAGCTAAGTAAACGTTTACGATTGCTTTACCCTTGTGCTGTTTGTGGAGAGACTGATTTCTTTAAAAAAGAGGCTCATCATATTGATGGCAATAAGAAAAATGGCAGTATCGAGAATGCAATAATTTTGTGCAAGGCCTGTCACAAAGGTGTTCATGATAAAAGTATAGAAATACCAGAGAATTTCAAAGGTTATAAGAATTGCGGATTTAGTGTAAAGGTAGCACATCCGGCATCCAGCCGGGAAGATTGGTTCAATTCCAAGAATCCGCTCAAACTGATACCGAAACTTCCATCGGATATGGCAATGAAGTTCAGAAAGGATTGCATCAAGGGGTTTATAAAGCCCGGAGCATGCAACCTTTACATAGGCTTATCTCATTCAGATTACCTATTTGGCGTATTGGGCTTTTCAAATCCTGATTATGGTAATTATGATGTGATCCTCAAGGCTGATACAACCCCGTCAGAATGGGAATATTCAACAGATTTGCTTCTCTATGTATTGAGAACAACTGATGTAAAGAACATCCTTTCAGATAAATTTGGAAGAGATGTAAAGACTGCTTATTCGAAATGTTTCTCTCAACATGAGCAGATAAACAGATACAGGAAACACGGTGAACTTATCAAGAAGGATAAGGTAAATGGTGGATATGATCTAGGATATCTGTTTCAGTTAGGTACTGTTCCGAGCCTAAAAGCAGCGAAATCATTGTGGATGCAAAAGCATAAAATCACATGAAAGACGAGAAATTAAAATTAAGAATAGAGTATGTTCTTTTCCGGAATATTGAAGAAAGTCCTGTGAATGCCCAAGAGATGAGCGACAAGGACTTTAACCGTTTAGTAAAGAATATAAAAAAAGACGGAATTCTTACAACTGCTCCACTCTTAATGGATCAGCCGTCAAAGAATAAATTCATGTGCGTATCCGGGCATCATAGAATCAGGGCGGCTATAAAAGCGGGATTGGATGGAGCGCACTGTTTTGTAATGGACGAAGTGGATGAATCAACACGTGTAAGAATTCAATTGTCCCATAACGATATTCACGGATCGCCAAACCTTGAAACGCTCTCATATCTACAGTCTCTTTTGTCTGATATGGACATCGAGTTGGTTGATAAACAGGAACTGGATGGGATAATTAAAGAAGCACAGGAGACTAGTATTGAAGTTCCTGTATTTAAGTATATAAACATTTGCCTCCTGGAGAAATCAAGGGAAAGATTTGTCGATATACTTGAAAATATCAGCACGGAGAAAGACGATATAAATTGGCTTGTCGGTCAGGAAGAATATGAGCATCTGAGGGATTTATTGACATACGCATTTGATAAAGGCTTCAGAACACCAGGTCAAGCTTTTGGTATTTTTATGGATATAGTGGATAATCATAAAGACGAGATAGAAAGATAATGGCACGAAAAACTGTTTATGATGATTCATTCCCTTTGCTTGCTGAACAGTATGCCAGGGAGGGGATGATTGATAAGGAAATATGGGCTAAACTTGGTATTGCTCGAAATACATTTTACCGGTTTCAGAATGAATATAAAGAGTTTAGGGAAGCTATAAAAAGAGGGAAAAGACCGGTAGATGTAGAAGTGGAAAAAGCTCTATTGAAAAGAGCGGTCGGTTTCGAATACGAGGAGAAAACAATCGAAACAGAGATAGGTGATGACGGTCAACCAAAGCCATCCAAGATAAAGACAACTAAAAAAATGGTTCCTCCTGATGTTGGAGCAATAGCTTTCTGGCTCAAAAACAGGAGGCCGGAAAGGTGGAGGGAAAAGCAGGAAGTTGATGTAACAACAGCAGGAGAGAGCCTGAACAACAAAAAAGTAGATATTGAATGCCTAACTGAAGAAGAGCAGCAGGCACTGATTGATATAAGCCTAAAGATTGAAGAAAACAGTAAAAAATAATTGTGGTGACTGATGGAGAAAGAAAACACTTTGTTACTGAATCATGCAGGAAAAGATTTTATTTTTTCGTGCAGTTTTTTTGGTCTGTTATCATTCAAGAGAAACCTGTTTATAATTGGCATATAAAATTTCTATGTGATGAAATGCAGGAATTGGCTCACTATATCGTAAACAGGTTGCCGAAGCCATATGATTTGATAATAAACATACCACCTGGGACAACAAAATCAACGATAACGACAATTATGTTTCCGGTATGGTTATGGACACAGGACCAGTCAATAAGAATAATCACAAACTCATACTCAATGGACCTGTCTATTGAACATGCTACAAAGAGTAGGGATATCATCCAGTCGGATAAATTTCAAGAATATTTTCCTGAAATTAAACTTCGTCCTGATAAATCAGCAAAAATGAGTTATGAAAATACCAGTACAGGTGCAAGGTATGCTACTTCAACAGGTGGAACAATAACGGGGAAACATGCTCATGTAATCTTAAATGATGATCCGCTTAATGTGCAGCAGGGATACAGCGAATTAGCAAGAATAACCGCTAACGAGCACACTAAAACATTATCAAGTAGGAAAGTAGACAAAATGAACACGCCTACAATCACTATTATGCAGAGGTTGCATGAGCAAGATGTAACAGGCTATTTACTCTCAAAAAAATCTGACAAAATAAAACATATATGTCTACCTGCGGAGGTTAGCAAATTTGTAAAACCAAGTTTTCTGGTAGAGAAATACATTGATGGATTGCTCGATCCGGTACGATTGAGCAGAGAGGTCCTGGATGAAGCGAAAATTGATTTGGGATCCATGTCATATTCGGGGCAATATGATCAAAACCCAATCATTGACGGAGGAAATATCGTCAAGAAAGAATGGTTTAATGCTATTTCAATTCAGGACTTCGAGTTCCTTTACAAGCAAAACCGCAATCCTGCGATTCATTTTTTCGTAGATACGGCATATACGGAAAAGCAAATCAACGACCCCACAGGTATAATCGGGGCTGTTGAATTTAGCAATAATCTATACATAACAAGTGCAGCCAAAGCAAGGAAAGAATTCCCTGAGTTAGTTAAGTTTCTACCGGAATGGGTTAAAGCAAATAGATACGATTATCGGAGCACGATAAGGATTGAGCCTAAAGCAAGCGGGTTATCTGTTATTCAGCAATTAAAGACGTCCACAAAGCTGAATATAACAAACACTCCCACACCGACTGACAGTAAAGAGACAAGAATGCAAGCCAATAGCGGCGTTGTTGAAAGTGGACGAATATATTTGGTTCAGGGTTCGTGGAATGATGAATTCATTGATGAAGTTTGCGGATTCCCGGCTAAAACCCATGATGAATATGTTGATTTGCTAAACTATGCTATCGATTACTTCATAAATGATAAAACCAAACCTATTAATGTACAACAATTATTAGACGATTTCAGATGATACAGGACATTTTCAAAGACAGAAAAACAGGAGAGATCATTGATTCCCTGAAAAAGAAAACAGTGATTGTCCCGGAATGGGAAAAGCTTAAAGCCGAGTACGATTCAACAGAACACGAAATAATGACCGACAGGGTAAGTCGAAAAGACAGGAAAGGGGTAAAGGCTGCAAGGATCACCTATGGTGTGCAGAAGCTTGCCACAAGGCGAATGACGCAGATGGCGTTCACTATTCCTGCGAAAAGAACCTACAGGCATAACAATGAGTCTGAAAAGATTGAGCAGGCGAGAGCACTCGAAAAACTTTACCAGAAAGTCAGAATTGACGCTTTGAACAAAAAGCGATTCAAAGCTTATTTTGCTTCATGTGAAATCGCAACGATCTGGTATGTGGTGGAAAAACAAAACAAAGATTACGGTTTTGATTCAAAATTCAAACTGAGATCAGTCACATATTCCCCCATGGATGAGCGTTTCTCGAAAATGGAGCAGGCAAAGGTCTATCCATTATTTGACGATTACGGTGATATGATTGCTCTGAGCATCGAGTATAAAGTAAATGTAGATCAAAAAGTTATCACCTACTTTGAAACATATACTGCGGAAAAGAAGTATGTATGGAAGAAAGATGCGGGTGATTGGGAGGTAGTTAAAGGCCCGGCAAGCATTGCAATCGGAAAGATACCTGGAGCTTATATCAATCGCCCGGAGCCTATCTGGGAGGACCAGACGAATAATGGAAAGGAGATAGAATACACCTTGTCGAGACAAAGCGATATACTGAGAAGAAATACAGCACCGGTGATGAAAGTAACCGGAAAGCTTGTGGATTCAAGCAGTAAGCCGGAAGGTGATGTATCAAGAGAGGTTTATCAGTTTGAGGGTGATGGTAATGTGGATTATGTAAAACCTCCTATTGATCATGAAGCTGTAGAATCATTTATCAAGACCATGAAGGATAATATTTCCGAAGAATTACAGCTACCATCACTTGCATTGAAGGATATAACAGGGGCCGGCTTGACGGAAGAGTCAAGGAAACAGTTATTGGTCGATGCACACTTGAAAGTAGGAGAAGAAGAGGGCGATATCATTGAATTTCTAAGCCGGGAATGCAACGTCCTGAAATCATTCTTGGGGTTGATGAATGCAAAGTGGAAAGATTCTATCAACGATCTTGAAGTAGAGCATGAGATCATCCCGTTTGTGATGAATAACGACAGCGCAGAAATCGAGAACCTTTCAAAAGCAACCGGAGGCAAGGCAATCATGAGCCAGCGTGTCGCCATCCAGAGAGCCGGATATGTAAGCGAGGAAGAAATTGATGCCGAAATCGAAAGAATTAAAGAGGAGGAATCATCAGGTGCAAATTTGGATTTATTCAAACCAACAATCTGACATATACGGTCGCTAATAGCTATCAAAATGTAAAGAAAAATGTCAATAAAAACCGATGATCATAGGTAAGCCGAAATATTTCAAAACACAGGAAGTTTACTTGTATATTGGTGGGTCTTGTGTATTGGTTACCATTCTTTCTCATGCAATGAAGAAGAGCAGAGAATGGGTGTATGAGATAGATTGCTCCAGATATGATCATGATTTGATATTGCAGAATGTGCCTGAGAGGTTTTTAGGAGAGACAGTAAATAAGAAAAAAGGTATGGAGTCATTTAATCACAGCTTTATAGAAGGGCTGGTTGGTCGATAGTTTATGTCAATAAAAACCGATAACGAACATTACGCAAGGACCGAGAGATATGCGAAAGAAGTACAGAGTCTCTATTTCCAGATAGCGGACCATGTTGCCAGGATTTCGTCAACTCAGGCATTCAAGGCTGGCATTTTCACGTTCAAGGATTACCCTGTTTTAAACCGCATGGTTGACAAACTGATCGAGAGTCTGCGTAAATCAATGCTTGTGGTTATCAGATCCGGAATATCAAAGGAATGGGACAATGCTAACGAGAACAATGATGCTCTTGTCAAGTACATGAGTAGTAAAATCAAACTACCTGAAAAGAAATACAAGACGAGAAACCTTAAGGCGCTCGAAGCATTCCAGGGTAGGAAAATCAATGGCCTTGGGTTATCTGAACGAGTATGGAATTACGCTACCCAATATAAGACCGAACTGGAGCAAGCGTTGGACGTAGGAATCGCAGATGGTAGAAGCGCAGCCCAATTGTCCAGAGATATCAGAGAGTACCTGAGAGAGCCTGAAAAACTGTTTAGACGTGTTCGAGATAAGAACGGTATTCTGAAACCATCCAAAAACGCTTTGAAGTACAATCCAGGAGGCGGCGTGTATCGAAGTTCCTACAAAAACGCAATGCGTTTGACAAGGACTGAGATCAACCAGTCGTACAGGGAAGCGGACTATCTCCGTTGGCAGCAAATGGACTTTGTTGTAGGTATCGAAATAAGGCGCTCAAATCATGAGTACGGTTGTCCGGTCTGTGAGTCACTGAAAGGGAAATATCCAAAAGACTTCAAGTTTATCGGTTGGCACCCGCATTGTTATTCTGATGACAGTTTTGTTTTAACTAACAGAGGTTGGCGGTTATTTAAAGACGTTCAGGATTCAGATAAGATTTTCTCACTCAATCCTAAAACAAGAGAGCCGGAATGGGTCGGAATAACCGACAGGCAGCAATATCACATCAATGATAAAATGGTACGGTTTTACAATAGAACCCTTGATTGTCTTGTTACACCAGATCATGAAATGGTATATATAAACAAGTCAGATGGAGAGATTAGGCGTAAACTTGCTTTGGAATACAGGAAAGGGAACGGTGGATTTTATCGTGGGTGTGAATGGGGAGGTAGCTATCAAAAACAAATACAAATAGGTTCGCATACTTTTGATTTAGGAGACTTTGCAGAATTTATGGGTTATTGGCTTTCAGACGGAAGTCTTATAAGAAATTATCAAATTAAGATAGCGCATCAAGATGGCAGAGAGAGTAAAGAGGATATAAAAGAATGTTGTGCGAGAATGGGATTCGATGTTGGTGGTACAACAGGAAGCGTAGATGTTTACTCAAAAGATTTGAATGCATATCTTAAGCAATTTGGTTTATGCGAAACGAAATATGTACCAGAGGAAATAAAAAATGCAGACGCAAGTATAATTCAACGATTTTTAGATGCATTCGTGAAGTGTGATGGGCATATTAAAAGAGCGAAACCATTTATGGGAAATAGAGGTAAAATGTGTATTCCAAATAACAATGAAAGAATATACTTCACAACCTCAAATCAGATGGCTTCAGATATTGGGGAATTGATTCTAAAAATTGGCAAACGACCATCATACTACATTGACAATGTAAGAGGGAAAGAACAGAGGTTTAGTAATGGGATTTATACCATCAATCAAGATTTGATAAGAATTTCAGAATGTAATGGGATTACAGCTACAGTATTTGACAAGGAATTTATAGATTATCATGGTGATGTGTATGATCTTACTTTAGAGCGAAACCATATAATGTATATTCGCAGGAATGGTAAATGCTTTTGGGGCTCAAATTGCCGGTGCCACGCAATCCCGATACTGTCAACCCAGAAAGAATTATTGGATAGCATAAACGACGAAACTCCAGTACAATCGAAAAATGAAGTCAAGGATATGCCAGAAAACTTCACCAAATGGATGGATGAAAACAGCCATAGGATGAAGAGTGACACGCAAGTATATAACATCAATAAAGAATGGGAAAGAATTAAAAACGTACAAGTTGACTTGACGCAAATATACGGTAAGGATACAGAGAAAGTTAAATTTAGGCTTGCCACACCAGAACAAACCATCAAAGTTGGGGATTTTAATAAAGTTAATGAAAGAATAAATATTGATATTGAATTCCCTGTAAACATTATTAAGAGTGATGGGACCGTGATTAAAAGCAGCGGCTTTAATTCATCCATGACAGCTACGATAGATAACGAAAAGAAGATCATAACATTAATGAAAGTTGATGTTGATGAGAAACTTAGGAGAAATGGCATCGCAGAGTATATGGCATGGAAAGTTAAAGAGGTAACCCCGAAGGGATATACAATTGTTGGCTCAGGTGTTTATTCAGGTGGTGGCTCAGGATTAGTTGCAAAGCTTGAAAAGACAGGATATTTTAAAAACGTTTCTGTTCCAAAAAGACAGCTACCTTATTGGATGAAAGAGAATGAAAATCTTATTAACATTCTTGAATTGATGGAAAAGGCGAAAAGTGCGGAAACATCTGTCAGTTCCTTGTCGAATTCAATAGCTGAAAAGTTCGGGGGCTATTCAACCCCGGTCAATTTCAAGTCGTATGATTCAATTAAAAGAAAGGCTAACAGCGATTATAATGGAAACGTCAATAAGATTCAGGATAGCGTAAGAACAACGATTATTTTACCTGAAAAAAACATCGAGAAATGTTTGGAATATATCCAAAAAAACAATAACTTTATACGTGTAAAAATACAGACTCCAGACAAATTTATGGGCTATAGCGGAACGATCACCAACGTCAAAACAAACGCTGGTGTTATCGGTGAAATCCAGGTAAATACTGCAAAGATGATCTATGCAAAGGAATTACCCGAAGTGGCTAAAAAAATCATTGGCGAGAAAGCTTGGAACGACATAAGAAGACAAACAGGATTGCCAGGAGGTTTGGGACATACTTATTATGAAAAATGGAGAGTTCTTGACCCAAAGAAAGACAAAAAACTGATATATGAGTTGGAGAAATTATCAAAAGAATATTATAAACATTTCAGATGAAACAAGATGACATTTTAATCAAGAACGGCGTGCTGTATATTCACGATGAATTCGAGGATGCTGTTTTTAAATTTACAGGTAGAGGTAAAGGAAACTTCTGTGAAGTTAAATTCAGAGGGGAAAAACCTTATAAGGTTGAATGTACAACGAATATTGCAATGGAAGCATATTTAGGTGGAAAAATTATAACCAAAGAGGAATACGATAAATATTAAGCACTGCGGACAAGGCTATTTGCGCATGAAACAAGGCGGTGGGATGCGAGTGGCAGACCAGCTTAATTAAGACGGATAGCACCGTCTTTTTTTTGTGCAATAATCTGATATTCAAATAGTTAAACATTATTAAAAATACGATTTTCCATGAAATTTTCTTTGTAAAAAGGTCTCCATTACAGTCTTTTTATGTATCTTTATACTATCAAAATAACAATAAAACAAAACAAAAATGGAAACAGGAATAAGAATTTACCCAACTTCTATAGAAGACAGGATGATCATTGAAGAAGTACTGGACTATATGGATATGGTGAATGAGTATGATGAAAAAGAAAACTGTTTTTTCATACCAGAAGCAAAAGAAAATTGCAAAAGTTTAGCACATGCAATTGATTGCTCCTTTGATGATCTAGTTTGCGAGTATAACATAGTAATATCATAATTGTAAAAGCAACAGTGAAACACATGGAAACAACATTCAAGCAAAAAAGACTAAATCCTGGCACTCAAACCGGCAGCTTCATAAACATGATCATGAGTCAGAACAGCACTCTGCCGGAAGTAGGTAAAGGAGCAACAGTTTTATCATGGACTGATAGACACGCTTATGAGGTTATCGAAGTGAGTAATGACAAAAAGAGAGTCGTTGTTCAACAGTATTTCCCTAAGCGGATCGATAAAAACGGTATGAGTGAATCCCAGGAATACGAATACAAGGAGCTGTCTCCAGTTAAAGAAGTTATCGTGTGGAGGTGGGGTTCGTGGAAATGGGAACGTGAAGTTATTAAGTTTATCAACCCGCCTATTGGATACTCCAAGGAATACGAAAAGTACTACGATTCAGAAGGAATGTTGATGCTTATAGATGGAATAACCAAGAAAGCGAAGGAATATCAGAAAGTCAGCATCGTCTGGGGAGAAAAAAGAGAATATTACGATTATACATTTTAATAGGTCAGATATGAAAGCAATAGTAGAAATTATCAGTGTAAAGCAAGTAAAAGGGTTTATTCACCCGATGTCTGTATATGCAAACTCAAGCAGCTACAGTTCAAGCAGGTTAGTATCACATAGTTATGAAGCTATTGCATTATTCGTTAAATGCGTCATGAATGGAGTTGAGACATCGTTTTACAGCCCATCGATTATAGTCAGGAATTCAACCGGATACCTGAATTATAAGAGCATGGATGAAAATAACTGGTTTGAGTTAATCGAAAAGAACATGACTTCTCATAGGGGGGCTGAAATGTTCGACGGTGGCACATTGCCCAACGTAGCAGTTGAATTTCATTCTGAAATAAAGCCTAAGATAAAAGAAGGAGATAATATATGTATATCATTCTCCAACGTAGATGGTAAAATAAAGCGTGTTAGAATTATCAACAATTAATCAACTCGCCACGGCTTCGGTCGGGGCGTAACACCAACAGAAATGGAAACTACGTACAAGCAATTCAAAGAAAAAGCAGTCGAGTACACGCTGAAAGAAGAGCGGAAAGACTTCAATAAAGCAAAGATAACGAAGTCGTCAGATGCCGCTGATTATGCCAGAAACTTCTATTTCGATGACATCACGATTTTCGAAAGCACATTCGTAATACTCCTGAACACGGCGAACAATACTATCGGTTACGCAAAGATTAGTCAGGGTGGAATAGCCGGAACAGTAGTTGACATAAGATTGATCTTAAAGTATGCAATCGAGAATCTTGCGTCAGGGATTATCTTGGTCCACAACCACCCATCAGGCAGCATGAAAGCAAGCCCGCAGGATATCCAAATCTCAAAGAAGCTAAAAGAAGCAGCACGTTGGATGGATATTAGTTTGTTGGATTCAATAATTATTAGTGAGGATGCTCATTACAGTTTAGCAGACGAAGGTTTGATATAAGAAAATTGTCAATAACTTTTCTTTTAAAAGGTCTCTAATGGAGACTTTTTTTATATATATTTGTATCGAGCTTGTAACACAGCTTTGGAGTTTGTGATAAACAGGCTCCAAATCATTAAAACGTTTTATACAATGAAAACAAAAGTGTTACAAACTCTGAAACCCAAAGTTGCGTCGTTGGGGTTTACAAAAGAGGAACTTGAAAGTGTCGTTGAAACCATATCCGGAACTTTACAAGAAGATGCAAGCGAAGAGCAGATAAACGCACAAGTTGATGCGGTTATACCTTACCTAAAACTTTCTCAATCGGCAGTTACACGGATTGTAAATGCGAAAAAGAAAGAAGAACCACCCAGAGCACCCAAAGCGTCCACCACTACAAAGGAAGCTGATGAGGGGGCAGAACCGGAAGACAAGTTTGAAAAATTATTGAAAGTAATCGAGGCTCAGAACGAGAAGATCGATGCACTGGTAAATAAGGATGTCAAGACTTCAAGGCGTGAAGTTTATGTATCGAAATTGAAGGACCTTCCTGAAGCTATACAGAAGTCAAAGTTAAAAGACTTTGATCGCATGAACTTCAAGGATCAGGATGACTTCGATTCATTCATTCAGGAAGCTGAAACAGATATCCCGGTAATCAAACAAGCTCTTGCTGATAGTGAGCTTTCGGAAATGGAAAAGCCATTTTTGGGGAAGAAGAACCAGAACGACGAAGAAGCATTCATTGAAATGATGAAAAGCATGAATTCAAAAGAAGAAGAGAAATAAATTTTTAAATATCAAATTATGCATTACAAAGAAACAGCACAAGCTGGCAACAGCTATCTGCATATGTGGGATGTTGCGTCAGAGAAAGCTTTCGATGGAGGTTTTCTTTTGACAACCACATCATTCCCGGCAGGTACTGAGATCGTACCGAAAGGGACGTTTCTCAGAGGTGATCTTGTTAATCGTACCGCAGTTCCGGTTAAGACGGTCGTTCTCGCAGCAGCCGTACTTTCGACTGACACGGAGGTAAAGATCAAGAAAGGTCACAATCTTATTGCAACCGACAAGATAGGAACCGATTCGGCTTCCGTAACAGTCGGAACAATCGACACGTCAAGTGACGATTATGATGTTATCACCATTGTAGCAGATGCTCTTGGAGCGCTTGCTGATGGAGCGGTATTGCAGTCGCATGACGCCAGTGGCGTTATCGTGCCTAACGGATTACTTCATCGAGATGTTGAAATCGATGATGAAACACATTGCTCTATTGTATTCAGGGCAGATGGTATTGTGTCAAGCAGACTTCCACAGCCGGTTTCTACGGCTATCGAAACTGCATTGAAGGATTGTCAATTTTTAAACATCTAAGATATGCTGAACATATTAGAGCAAATACAGAAACCAAAAGCGTTTGATGCATTTATCAACGAGAACATGAAAACATCTACCTATAGGGTAGGGTGGGATCGTGAAATGGAGGTTGAATACGAGGCATCGAAGACATACGCAGCTGCTACCGCAGAATATGCCGCAGCAATGCTTGGAACGGTGATCAGCGAGGGTGCAGCGAGACCGAAACGTGATATGCCGTCAATCGGCGAACTGAGTGGAACCATTGCCCGTATTGGTGACGAATGGCAGATACCTAACGACCGGCTTGAAAGGTATTACTACATGCTGAATCGCTTGCGTGATAAGGCAAAGAATCTCACAGAAACACAGAAAAAAACCCAATACCAGAACCTGGTGAAGTACCTGTTCAATCCATACGAATTGGCAGCAATTGCTCCCCACCGAAGGATATCTGCCCAGTATTGGGAGGGTTTATCCGATGGTCAGGTTACCGTAGCGAAAACCAACAATGCCGGTGGTATCGTTTGGTCTACTCCTTTGCTTAACGGAATCGTTAAGAAGTTACTTCCGAAAGGTTTTACAGTTTGGAGTACCGCAACTCTTGCCACTATGGACGTACTTGCCACCTTGCAGGCTCTCGAAGATATGGCAGATGCAGCCGGAAAAACCGTGCTGAAATTCCGTGTTAGTAAAGCCACTGCTGCCTTGATCAGCAATTCGACACAGTTGAAAAACTTGATCGGAATGAACCTTGGCAGGCTTAAAGCAGATACTACTCCGATGTTGGCAATGGATACGGTTAACTCATATCTGTCTGCCCTGCAAAGACCGACCATCGAGGTGATTGATGAAAAGGGCGTTTTAAACACTGGAGCATCGGTTAATCTTTTCAAGGATGGAAGAGTTGTAGCACAGTGCGCTGACAAGGTTGCAATTCTCAAGGTTTCCGATCCTCTTGAAACGATCGACCCGATTCCGAACAAGGTGTACACTTCTTATTTCGACAACCTGATTTCTCAATGGAGAAATGACAACGGTCGTTATGTGGCTTACGAAATGTTTGCCTATCCGGTATTCACTGGAAAGAATGACGTGTTTATCCTGGACGTTACAACCGCTTACACTTAATCGTTATCGGGAATGACCTATCTTGAAGCAATACGAGAAGACCTGTATCCGTACCCAGTACGTAGCTCGCAGATTGAGCGGCAATGCTTAAAGCAGGGCGTATCTCCCAATGACGATAGTATTGATGAAAAAATAGTTTCCATGTGTGTGTTGGAAATCCTCTCCCAGATGATCGCCTTAGGGGGTGTATCTGAGGGAGGGGTTTCTTCCTCTTTCAAAGAAGAGCCAGCCAGAAGGCGCATATATACACTATGTAGTAGGTTAGGGTTGAATCCGAGAGATTATATAGATATACCGACAGTAACCAGAATTGAATGAACGGATACATAAATGCACAGATAACAGTACAAGGTTACATCAATGATGATGGAATACCTGTTTCCGGTTCTACCTCTTGGGGTACTGATATTGAATGCAAGTATTTTGCAAATATCAATAACAACAAAGGTCGTTATCCTGATGGTGTATTTAAGCAATCGGCTTTTATGATAACCACAGAAGATATGAGTTTCGATGCAAATATTATCAGGCTCAAAGATAGGAAAGGTAATGTTGTTTGTGAGAAAGAAGTCCAAAGTCTTGAAGAGTTGGAGAATGTTCAACGAATAAAAATTACCGTATGATAAAGATGGTTACTCCCATTCAGGAAATAGACAAGAAGATAGAAATCGAAATCAAGAAAGCGGAACAAGCTATCTTGAAAAAGTTGAGTTATATCGGAGAGTCTGCTTTAATTGAAGCAAGGTCGAATGGCGACTATATGGATCAAACTGGTAATTTGAGAAGTTCAGTTGGATATGTCATTCTCAATGATGGAAAGGTCGTATCAATGTCAAGCTTCGATTCAGTTAAAGCAACAGCCACAAGTGGAAAGAGCAAAGGTAAAGAAGCAATTGACAGTCTTAGGTCACAGTATTCACGAGGTTACGTTTTACTTGTAGTTGCAGGGATGGATTACGCTGTCTATGTTGAAGCACTCGGAAGGAACGTCCTTTCATCCTCAAAACTTATGGCAGAAATAATGTCAAAAGCATTACTATGAAGAAAACAGGATTACAGTTTGAAAAGGATTTCTTCAACGCAGTGAAAGGTTCACTCGGAATCAATGGTGGATATTACAGAGATGGTATCAGACCATTGGAGAATGTTTCAAAAAGCGAAGACTGTCTAGTGATCTACAAGACTGGAATTGATGGTGATATTCAAGTAGGTTACATTACAATAAACGTTTATATTCCAGATCTTTCATTTGATGGGCGAAAAGTAAAAGATATTGGCAGATGTGGAGTGATTGAAGAATCCCTTAACCAGTTTGCTGAATCGGTCCGACTTGACGGCTATATGATTGAAAGAGAAGGAACTATCAAAACATTTCAGGTATTTGAAACGGACGAACATTTCGTTCATTTGGAATTGAAGTATAATTATTTAAGCATATAATATTATGGCAACATTATCATGGGGAAAGCCCAAAATCAGATTGGTTAAGTTGGATGCAGGCGACACAGTTCCTGAAGATCCGACATGGATAGCTGTTCCTACTCCTGTTAAAGACTCAACAAAGTTGAGTACGACGGAGGGAGAGACAAGAGAAGCGCCGCTCGAAGGTGGTGGATTTGAGGACAGTGCGCAAGGTAAAAATACATATCTTTTTGAGTTTGAGATCTACGCAAAAGCGGGGAGGGAAAAACCAGTTGAAGATATTGATGGTGTTATTGACGGGCACTACAAAATTGAAATGCAGCCGGAAGATCCTCTTGTTGAAGGTAGGATAATCGATGTTTGTACTTTGCATTGTACAGAAACATTTGATGCCGCAATTGGTGACAAATGGAAGTACGTAGCTAAGCCTCTGCAACCGTCGGATGGATCTGCTTCAGTAAAAAGAGAAGTCGTAACATTTACATAATTGGGTGAGGGGAAACCCTCTCCCTTTTTTTAAACACTATGGAAAAGGAAAGATTAATAGAAATAGCAGTTTCCGATGCAGTCACCGAGAAGCCTATCGAATTTAGCATAGGAAGGAGAAAATTTAAAATTCATCCTCCGACAATAGGTAAGATGCAGATTCTTTCAAAGTACTTTCTTTTGCTTGACATCGACGAAGTACGCTTAGAAGAAGAACCTCAATTGGAAGCTATGCGTATTTGTGAATCTAAAGCTGACATTATAGTTGAGTTGATGGCATGTGCTACATTCAATGAAAAGGAAGATCTGCTGAATGATAAAAAGATAAAGGAGATGGCAGAATATTTCAAGTGGAACAGCAAAGTTGCAGAGTTTCAGCTTATCCTATTGTCTTTACTTGCACAGGTGCAATATGAAAATTTTATTACCTCTATTCGATTGACGGAGACATTAAGGCAAAACAAGCCGAAATAAAGAAATTGAGCGGTTCGAATAGAGTGATTGGAGGTCGCTCAATTTGGGGTAGTTTGTTTGATGTAGTGCTTCAAAAATATCATTGGACGTTGGAATACCTTTTATGGGGAATAAGCTTTCAGAATGTGCAGATGCTTATTGCTGACACAATGAGCACGACAACAGAAGAGGAAGTGATTAATGCGGATGATCCACGCAATAAGAGACGAATTGAAGAATTGGGAATATGAGCGTTCACTATAACATAACTGCTAATAATGATGATTTCAAAAGGAAATTTGCTGAAGTACGCAGTGAGATAAGAAGCAGTGAGGTTACCGCTCAGAATGCGTCCGCAAACATTCAATCATCTATCAAGAAAATGGCTGTTGGCATTGGCGGTCTTTTTGCCGTTCAGATGGGTCAGCAGGTTGTTAACGATATCCAGAGAATCAGGGGAGAATTTCAACAGCTTGAAATTGCTTTTACCACAATGCTTGGTAGTAAAAAGCAAGCAGACGATCTTATGCGTCAAGCGGTTACTACTGCCGCAAAAACTCCTTTTGACCTTAATCAAGTCGCATCTGGTTACAAACAATTATTAGCTTATGGGATCGGTGTCGAGAAGCTAAATGATACACTGGTTACGTTGGGAGACGTAGCCAGTGGTGCCGGTGCTCCGTTGAATGATATTGTATATCTGTACGGAACGCTGAATACATCCGGACGGGTTGCGCTAATGGATATACGTCAGTTTGCAGGCAGAGGTATTCCGATCTATGAGGAATTGGCAAAGGTGTTGGGTATTGCAAAGGAGCGTGTGAATGATTTTGCAAGTGCAGGAAAAATTAGTTTTGAGCATGTTGAACAGGCTTTCAAAAATATGACATCTGAAGGAGGTCGATTCAACAACTTAATGGAAAAACAGTCAGCAAGTATAGTTGGCTTAAAAGCAAATTTAGGTGATGCAATCGACACAGCAAAGAATGATCTCGGTAAAAAACTACAACCGTTATTTGAAAGCACGTTAAAAGCACAGATACATATTGCCGAAAACTATGAAGAAATAGGGAAAACAATTATTGGTCTGGCAGTTGCCTATGGCTCATACAGGGCAGTATTGATAGCAGTTTCTGCAGTTGAGAAACTAAATATGCAGATACTAAGGCAGGCGGTTTTGGAGAGAAATCTTGCTGCAATGAGCATGAAGATGCTTTCAAAGGAATCAGCTTTGTACATAGCAAGAACAAAAACGCTGTCAATAGCAAAACAGGGATTGGGAAAATCGCTTAAGTCCTTACTTACTTTTTTAAATCCAAATCCATATGTGTTAGCAGCAGCTGCGGTTGCAGGTTTAACTTTTGCAGTATATAAATTGGCGACAGCAGATAATGCGGCAGAGATTACGGCAAAATCACTTACAGAAGCTCAGAAAAGAAGAACTCAGGCAACAGAGGATGAAAAATACAAAACAGAGGAACTAATAAATAAACTGAAAGACGAAACTCTGACAAGAAGAGAGAGACAGTCAATCATAACCGAACTTCAGAAGAAGTATCCGGAGATCTTCAAAAATTTGGATATTGAAAAAGCAAAATATCTCGATTTAAGCGAAATGATAAAGCTTGTCAACGATGAATTGGAAAAAAAGTCAAGGATACAGTTACAGGATGAAATATACACAGCAGAAAACCTTTTAGGACGTATTAAAAATGGTAATAAAATACTATCACTCAGAGAGAGGGATGAGGCAAACAAAATATTGGATTTAAAGTGGGGCGAGAGTGTTTTCATTGATGCTAATGAAATTATTAAATCCCTGGAGAAGCATGTAAGCGGACTAAAGGAACAGGAAACCTCAATTTTGAGGGATTCCTATAATGCCGTGTCCAATGAAGAAAAACGAAACCGTCTAATCATTGAAAGAAATAAGCTGCAGGAAGAATACGACAATCTTTCAAAAAAGGATACCGCTTGGGGTGGTGGATTTGCTAAAAGCACTCAGTTGGAACAGCTGGAAAAACGAATCCTTTCTATTAATGAAGAATTGAAGGGTTATGGTTCAACTGTTGGTGATGTTGTTTCACAAAATAAAGCTTATTGGGAGGAAGAAAAGAAAAATGCAGAGGAAGCGTTAGGACTTCTTACTGATAAAAACACAGCTGAAGAGTGGGCAAGTGCACGTGAAAAAGTTTTAAAGGCAGAAACTGAACTAAAAAAATATAGTGTTTCTCAAAAAGAAAAAGGAGAAAAGGAAGACGCTTTTCTATTCTCGGAATTAACAGATGAAAATATAAATAAAATCATCCAGCAAGTTAAGGACTTCAATGCAAAAAGACAGAAGGAGAATGAAAAAGTAATCACAGATCAGCAGAAAGCGGAGGAAGAAGCAAGGATTCAATACTTTATCGATTGGGGAAATTTCGAACAGAAAAAGAATGCGCTGATTGAAAAATATAATACTGACGCAAAAAATGCAACCACTGGCGCCGAGAGGGATAGCTTGTTTAAAACACTGATGGAAGATCTTAATAACCTCGCAATTGGAGATTTTAAGAATTCTATCAATTTCGCAGACATCTTTTCAAACATTGACGAAAAAAGTGTTGGAGCTATCCAGATATTGAGAGACAAGCTGGCAAAATATATCGAGCAGGCGGCAAACAGCATGACACCTGAACAGTTAAAGCCTCTTTCAGACGCTCTTCTTGGAATGGACAACGTGCTCAAAGAAAAAAAACCGTCCCTTGGTCTATCTAAATCTATAACAACAGCAAAAAATGCCTATAAGGATCTAAAAAATGCGGAGAAAGCAGGACTGAGCGATGAAAGCATACAAAAGTATGAAATGGCGTTCAAGGACGCTATGGCTTCCGTTGCTTCAGAGATCCAAAACACAATTGGTCAATTTAATGATTTTGGAAACATCGCAGTAGATCTGATCGGCAATCTGGCTGGCGATGAAGCTGGTGACATTGCGAATGATATTTTAGGTATCGCCGTGGGAGCAGGACAGGCTGGTGTTGGTGTTGCAAAATTATTTTCAGGAGATATCATTGGTGGAGCAAAAGACCTGGCAAAAGGGATATCGGAGGTTGTCAGTGGAATTGTAAACATGAATGATAAAGCGAAGGAAAGGAATATCGAGGACCTTCAATCAAAAATAGATAAATTAAAGGACTCCTACGATGCACTTGCAAAAGAAATCAATAAAGCATATAGTCAGGACGCATCAAGGCTAATTGAGCAGTCCAATGTAATGCTTAAGCAGCGACAAATTGCGCTTAAACAACAGATTGCCGAAGAGGAAGCAAAAAAGAAAACAGACAAAAAGAGAATCGATTCATGGAAGAAAGAATATGATGAAATCAGCGATCTTATCGAAGATAATAAAGAAAAAGCTGTAGATGCTATTTTTGGACAGGACGTAAAAAGCGCAATAAACGATTTCACAAATGCCTACGTATCTGCATGGGGAGCAGGAAAAGACGAAATAAAATCTACAAAAGATGCTGTCACTAAGATGGTAAGAGGTGTGATCACTGAGATGATAAAGGCAGATTTTGCTCCTACCGTAGAAAATATCAGAAATAAGATTAAAAACTTCTTGGTGGATGGATTAATTGATTCATACGAACAGGATCAACTTGACAGAATTATAGAAGCTGAAACAAAAAAAATAAATAATAAATACGGATGGGGGGATAAGTACATGCGTGATATCGAGCAACAGGGTAGTGCTACCTATGGTGCTTATGAAAAAATAACACAGGATCAGGCTGGTAGTATTGACGGAAAACTCAATGGTATTCAGATGAGCGTAATCACAATATCAGAAACGAACAGAGGTATCAAGTCGGTTGCTGATGAAACATATAAACTTCATCTTTTGCAAGTTGACCATTTGGAGCATATAAAAAAGAGTACAGCATTATTGACTGAAACAAATGAGAAGCTGGACAAAATTGTAAAGAACACGAATGACTTATGATAATCGAGGAGGCAATAAAAATGGGTGCTTGTGAAAAAGCAGGCAAGGCAAAAACGGACAGACAACTGGCAAAGCTGTTTTTTAGTCCTCAGGGGCGTGAATTCTGTCTGGAGCATAACTACCCATCGCTTGAATGGTTCCGTAGTCACAACTTCGAAAAATACAATGTTTACGTGGATAAAAATGTAATTGTAAAAGACAAAGATGTTGCTCTGATAAATTCTCATGGGAGTCTGGAGTATACAGAAGGATATCACAAAGTTATTCTTATGCATGGTGCCGCGGCTGACATAAGGAAAGGCAAATATGCATGTGTTACAGTTGAAGGGGAGGGCGCAATATGGTTGGAGAATTAACGATAAATGGTAAGGACGCTTATATAAATTGGGGCATCACTCTCGATGACACTTCTGTTGCCGCACTGATGACACCACCTCCGTCAAAGGATTTTACTGAAAATAAGTCAAGATCGATTGACGGGAAAGTGGTAAACATAAAGAACCCGAGAGTTGACGAAAGAAACATCCAGCTTTCTATTAACATGACCGCTCCGGACAGAGGTACATTTCTATCAAGATACGGATCGTTTTGCGAAGAATTGGCTACTGGACAATTGGATATACAGACAGTCTTTACAGGTTCAGTGATTTATCGTACAATCTATAAAGACTGTAGGCAGTTTGAGCAATTCAATGGTAGGATAGGAAGATTTGTATTGACTTTGAATGAACCAAATCCTTCGAATAGATGAAAATTTATAGAAACGACATATTGATTTTTGATGCAGGGTTCGATCTTGAAGGGAGTGAATCTTTCCTGCTTATGGATCACCATACGGTAAGCTTCAAGTTTGAGGGAGCGCTATTTGTTGAATTCGAGAAGGGCGACTATATAACACATGAAGGAACGAAGTTTTACCTGAAAAATCGGGTTATTCCGGAAATTAATAATAGAACAAACGGATATATATACGATCTCACCTTCTACGATTTAATGGAGTTGATGAAGGATTTTTTAATCAAATTGGATGGAGAGACGGACTTTGAATTCACAGGTACCGGTGAGCAGTTTATCGACCTTGTAGTATCATCATTCAAAGATGTAAAAAAAGGAGATTTTCCGCAAGGCATTAAAAATCATCATTTCGAAAATATGTCTGTTTTTGATGGGCTGAACACGATATCCGAAATATACGAAACAGATTGGTGGTTGAATGGAGATGTATTGAACATCTCAAAGTGCGAATTTGGCGATCATATTGTACTCAGAAATGATTACGAAGTGGACAGTATTACAACTCAACGATCATCCATGTCCATGATAACAAGGCTGTATGCAAAGGGGTCGAATAAAAACATCCCAAACGGTTACAGCAAAGATGGAAGGCTAAAATTAAAAAATGGATATATAGATTTGGTCGAAAACCTTCAAGACGATCAGGTTATAGAAGGTGTGAAAATATTTGAAGATGTATTCCCAAAACAGGAGAATCAGATAACTGAAGTTTCGGTTGAAACAATCTCAGGTACACCTATATACACAATATTAGGGAACAATACATTTGCTATAACAGCGGATGTAGTAATGCCTGGCAAACCGCTGATGATTGCTTTCACTTCCGGTTATCTTGATGGTAAGGAATTTGAATTGATAATCAGGGAAAATAACCGTTATGAAATAAAATTCGTCGAAGATGGGGATTTGATAATTCCGAACGAAATACTTAGGCCCGTTATTGGTGATCAATTCTTTTTCTTCAATTTTAACGCAAAGGTAGTAATGCCTTCTCTTATTGAAGCAGCAGAGAATGAATTGTTGATCGAATCTAGAGATTTTCTTAATAAAATCGGTAATGACCTGATATATAATGTAAAAACAAGATCAATATATTGTGAGGATAACAACATTGATTTGGCGGTCGGGCAAATTGTTACGCTTGAATCTGATAACATCGGAACGGTCACATCAAGGGTACAGGGCTACGAAAAAAATCTGCTAAACAAACACGAATGTACTTATCAGATTGGAGATTACTCGAAATATTCAAGGTTGAAACTTCTAGCGGGTCAATCGAAATCACAAACTGATCTCCTGATACTTAGAAATGAAATAGATTACAGGTTTGAGGAAGCTGGGAAAAATACAACCTTTTTCGCAAAACCTAAAAAGTACAAGAAGGGTGACACATGGTTTCTCCTCGAAGATACTGTTGTAGGTGAAATCCTTTATAAAAAGGGAACGCTACTGCAGGCGGTTTACGAAACCGGCACCGAACATGATTGGCGACAGATCATTTATGATGATCCAACCGATACGACGGATGGCATAAACCTGATCAGGAATTACGATTTGCGATATGGATTCACCAATTGGGGCGGGGCAGGGCAGTTTGGCGAGTTGACACAGGAAGAGTTTGATTCTCTCCCGAAAGAGTTTTACACGAGAGAATACAACGTGCTCGGCGATGAATATGGTTATGAATATGCGCTCTCAACAGATGATGATGAGCTTATAATACTTGATGAATAATGGCTGAAATAAAGAAAAAGAAGGTGTCAACATTGCCGATTGCGTCATCTATCACCGATAAGTACGCAGTTGGTGTGCAGTTCAATCAGGATGGGACTGTTGGAAATTCGTTGATACCATACAATCTACTTCTTGGCGCTACCCCTGTTATTTCAGTAGAGGTAGACATGAACGGAGATTTGATAATGACTATTGACTATCAAAAGATATAGTAATGACAACAATAGCGATACGAAAGATCCGGATTGGAAATGACTTTATTTTAGTCTGGGTAATAGAAAGGAACGGAGTTGCGGTAGATATGACAGGAGTAACGAATGCTGTACTGACCGTAAGAGCTTTTAAGAAGGATGTAACAATACCCTTCAAGAAGTTGACAAATGGAATTTTGATTGAATTTACTCCGGCCATCTGTGATACTTTAGGGGTGTATAATTTACAGCTATCATACAGTTTCCACGATGATACATTATCAGATGCTGAAAGAACATGTACGGTAGATATTGATGCTTTTGAAATAGTGCCAAAGAGTGCGCTTTCGGACGATGCGTCTGAATTTACCGTTAGCTCTGATTTAGCAATCGCATTCAAGGGTGACAAGGGTGACAAGGGTGATCCCGGCCCAATGGCTACTGTGTCAATGACTGTGAATGAGGATGGAGAATTAATTGCAACAATTAACAACTAATATATGACAACAATAAATTTGGGTAAAGTAAGAATTACTGACAAGGGAGTGTGGGTACCTGACTATGCAGGAGGGTACGGCATCCTGGATGTGGTCACCTTCGGGAAGGGTAGCTACATGTCAAAAGTGAGTGCGAACTCAGCCGCTTTGACAGATAGGGCCAGCTGGGTACCTTTTGTAGATACAGCATCAATCGAGGAGGCGATACAGGAAGCCAATGAAGCTGCCGGACTTGCTGATCAGGCACGACTTGCAATAGAGGGGAATCTTGCAAAATTAGAGCTCGCAGATGCCGAACAATCCTCTCAAATCAAATCTATCGAAGCCGTCCTGTCTTCTGCAAATCTGGGTCAATCCTCCCAATTAAGCGTGTCAGGACGAAAAACTATTTCTCTCCCGAAAAACGCTTCAAACGGGGGAATGAGCGTGAAGTTGGAAGGGTTGACAGCGGAGAACTTGGTCATAAATGGGGATTTTAGGAATGGAACGACGGGATGGATAAATTCATCAAACGCAGTAAATATAAGAATTGATGGTGGAATGATTGCGTATGACTCTACAGGAGTATGGAATGGCATAATGACACCGATTAGCATTCAGACAACCTCTGGTGACAAGTGCTACATCAGAACGTCGGTTATAGTAAATCAAGATGTGGATAGTATTAATTCGCTCATTGGGTTTTATCAGCCGAACGCTGTGTCTTATAATTACGGAGCGTTGGTTGCAAATACGATGAAGTCAATGTCGGCAATTATTATTTCATCATTTACCGGGCTTAGCAGCATAAGGCTTAGAACTGGGGCTTTGAGTGGAGCAATTGTTAAATGGGGTAAAACTTCGCTTATCAACCTAACTCAAATTTTTGGCTCCGGCAACGAACCCGACTTGGCTACCTGTGACAAGGTATTCTCAAATTATTTCGAGGGGAGGAAATCCTTCGTTCCAACTGGCAGGGTGAGGAGTGTGGGGAAGAATTTGTTTAATAAGAATGACATTATTCCAAATAAAGTGGTCGCACCAAATGGTGCACTAAATAATTCTTCTGCTGCTAATTCCAGTAACTATATCCGCATACAGGGGGGGCTAAGTTATTATATTAGCGGTAGAACAGGGTCAACATACATAGCTTTTTATGATATTAATTACATATTTATATCGGCAATTGCTGGTACAAATATTACATTATCAGCACCATCTTCCGCTGTTTTTGTAAGATTTTCGGTTTTATACGCAGATATGGACACATGTAAATTCGAGAGAGGAGCTATTGCTACTGCGTACGACCAATACCGTGAAACATCTCTTTACCTGACCGCCCCAGAACTCAAATCAGTCCCGTCAACAAAAGACGAGATCAGGAAGGGGGCGAACGGGTATGAGCTGGTTAAGAGAATAAGCGATGATAAACAGATGACATCTGCACTTGTGATTGGATTAACAACAATTCTCACTAATGTTGACCTTGTGTTGCTGAATATTAAAGGCACATTCGATAATGTAAAAGCTATAGACGGCTACTTGGGGTGGATAAAAATCAAAGGAAGTTTTGAAGTCGCCGTTGCAAATAGAGATAATGTTTCATCAGTTGGAGGTTTCTACGTTGGATCTGGATCACAGTCGGGAAATGTGTATTTTATTGTTGCAAAAAATAAATATGCCGATGTGAATGCGGCTAAAGCAGGGCTGATAAGTGATTATGCACTATCCACCTTGTATTATGAATTTGCCACCCCCGTCATCACTCCCATTTCTTACGGTGGAATCCTTAACAGCGCAGAGAACGGTACTGTCTACCACGAACCAGTGATTGCCGATGCAGGGGTGTACGGCACGAATATGCCTATCCTATTAACCGACTATCCGATCAGCGCACTGGAGGAAATAATCATACATAAGGACGGCATCGACACATATCTGGACGTGAGTACTGCGGTGATTGCAGCGGACAAACTTTCATTCACGCATCCAAGTCTGGCGAGCGGTGATCTGGTGCTGTTTACCTATGCTTACAGCAAGGAGAGCACAAACGGCAACATCACGGCTACATTTTACGATTCAAACGTCGTCAAAATCGACACGGTAACCGGAAAGGCTTACAAGATCAACGAAGTAGTCACAAACGGAGTATTAACAAGAACATTAACGGAGGTTTAAGCTATGAACGAAATATATATCAAGGTTTTAGCAGAGAGAGCAAAAGTTGACAGCACATTGCTGGATAAGCTGCCAGAAGAGGTGAGAGTGGAGGTTGAGAAATTGCTGAAATAATAGACAGAAGTTGCAATGAAAAGGTACTTCAAATCAGGGTACAACTATATTCAGGATATGGTCCTTGAACCGGGAACATACACCTTCTGGGCTCGCATATTAAGCAACTTCGGAGATACGTTTACATTCGCTCTGGCCAATGAGGCGGGTGAATGGGAAGTGTTCGATGTTGATGTAGAAATGGGCCAATGGAGCAAAGTATACGAGGTTTTCAATATCACTGAGAAGAAGGTAAAGTTGGACCTGATACATAGATATTATGATTCAGAGCAACCTGTTTTCGTATTTAAGCCGCAATTAATCAAAGGCAATATCCCTACCGATGCAGGCGCAAGCCCTTACGACATAGACCAGATTACCGATGATTTGCATGATAGTATTAATGGGATTGCTGACTTCACGAATGAAGAGTTTGCGGATCGGGTTCTAAGCGCTTCCGAGCGCATCTCTCTCAAGCGGGATATGGAGGCCGTGGAAACAATATTCCAGAGCCTAAAAGGTAGCTATGAGAAGTTGATCATCAACCCGTTTGTGCCGGTAGCTGTTACAACCGACCTTACTACCAAGTACAATGCTGTCACATCGGCAAAAACTGACCTGTTCAATGTTCTGAACCTGATTATAGCTGGCGATGATATCGTTTCACCTGAAGAAATCACTGCCAAGGATGCTGCATTGGCCGCATTGAATACTGCGCTATATAACTATAATCAGGTCGAAAAAGAGATACAAAACGCACTTGGTGCTGACTACACACAAAAAATCAGCGCAATAAGGGATTTTACTGATGAAGAGTTCGCGGATAGATATTTGAGCGAGACAGAGAAGATCTCACTCTCACATGATCTGGATAGCGTTCAGACGCTTGTTGACAGCGTTACAAGCCGGTTCAATGAGATGCTGCTAAATCCTTTTCTCACGGAAGCAGATCGCAACTTATTGATTGAAAAATACAATGCTTTGCTCGATGCCTGGGATTGGGACGAATCTATTGATCCTGCAAAACAGAACGGCCTGAAAACAGTAATATTGAATATCATCAATGATCCGGATAACATCATCGACCCTGTCGAGATGGCTGAGAAGGATCTCGCACTATCAGCTTTCAACATCGCACTGGGAGAGTTCAGCCAGACAGAAGTTTACATTTCGAAAATTACAATTGATTATGCAATTGAGCAGGCAACATTTTGGAGCCTGAACGCAACTTCGCCTGTCATCTACAAAGATTCGAAGGATGCGGTAACAGATGGCCACCACATGCCCATTACGGTCAAAGGACAGCTTCACAGAGGCACGCAGATACAGGATGGAGGGTTTATCACCGTTACGGCTGATGATGCAGCAGAGGCGGCAGAAGCGACTGCAAGCCCGGTATTGATCGAGCCGGCTGATAGCGACGATAAGTCATTGTATACTATAAGGCTGTACGATTCAGCAGCGAAAACGATTCTGCTCGATACGATGACTATTCCAGTTGTTTTTCGGGGTAATAATGGCAAGGATGCGATCAATGTAACGTTGAGCAATGAGATTGATTCAGTGCCCGCAAGCAATGAGGGGGTTGTCTCATCATACGACAATACCGGCACTGACATTCGTGTTTTCGAGGGAGCCACAGAATTAACCTACGATGGAGTGGGTACGTCACCCGGCACATACAAGGTCACTTCCTTGGGGATTGACTTGACCGTTGGCCAGATCAGTTCACCGACTGCTGGAATACTGAAATGTGTTGTCGGGAATATCTCAAATCTCATAACTGATAAAGGTATCACCCAGTTCACCATCACGGGGAAGACATTGGGTAATGAATCATTCAGCGAGGTAAAAGAACAGCGCATTACCAAGGGGAAAATGGGCGCGCCTGGCGATCAGGGAGAACCCGGTGCTGGGATATTAAGTGTAGTTGACTGGTATGCTATCAGTACGGACGGAATTAATCCTCCCGGTACCGGATGGCATACAACTCTACCCGCAAAGCCAGCCAATTACTATCTGTGGAATTACGAGGTGATAACCTACACGGACGGGAGAACCCCCACACAGACACAGAAACGGGTAATACAGGGCAAGGACGCACGAAGCATTTACGACATTAAAAATGCCTATGCTTATTCGGAGAGCGATACTGTTTCGCCAACTGGCGGATGGCAATATTCTATAGCCGCATTGGGCACTAAGCCGACTGGGTACTTCTTATGGGTCAGGGATGATATTGCCTATACGGACAATCCGTCAAACTATATAGGTACAGGATCACGTGTGGTTCGGGACGGCGAACCGGGATTACCCGGCGAGGACGGCGACGGAATAACAGGCACAACAATTGAATACAGTAAGAGTTCAAGCGGCACAATACCACCTGACGGATGGTCTACCTCACTTCCAACCCCAACGATGGGTTGGTATCTCTGGACGAGAATAACCACAACATATAAGATAGCAGCTTCGACTGTCGCTTATTCGGTATCGAGGTGGCCAAATGATGGTGAACCCGGCTCTAACGGCAAAGGCGTATCATCGGTTGTCATCTGGTATTACAAATCATCATCAGCAACGACACAAACAGGAGGGTCATGGAGTACAACAAAGCCAGACTATTCTGCATCATTTTTCCTTTGGACGAAGGTGATCACTACCTATACCGACAATTCCACTACTGAGACAACGCCAATACTCGATCCAGACTGGCACAAAGTGATGGCAATAACTGATAAGTTCGGGACAACTACAGAGGGTGGGCTGATACAGACTGTCATGATGTTGTTGAGGGAATTGAACAGCACTAAGGAGACGGCAGGGATAAGCGGAATACAGGGAGCGCTGAAAAATAATCCTGCATTCTGGTCAGGGGGAACCCACGAACAGGCACTCGCACTCATTGAGTTCCTGTCTAAGATGTCGTCAGGAGCCAATCCATCGGCAGGAGAGTACGCAGGTCTCGCTAAGATTACGATGTTGCACAATGGTGCAGCGAAAGTAGGAGACTTCATAATCGAGTCTACCGGGCGAATTGTGATGGTAGATCCGGTAACCGGTGCAGCACGCCTCGTCTTCGGCGTTGAAAATATTCCCACTATTGCAGCGCTTCTCAGCACTACTGTTTACGGCGAAACAATTACAATAGGCAGCGGTACAACGACTACAAGCACCTCTCTGACAGGAAGTACAAACGTTACTCAGGACGGATCCAAGATGTCATTTGGCGGTGTGAATATAAGCATCACGGCTACCGGAAAAATGCAGTCCAATGGAGTATCCTCGTGGGCAGCTGCTATACTGTACGCACTTAGGGACGGTGTGCAGTCTATAGCCCTCGCCAGATCAGAGATAATATTCTATGATGATGTAATGACTCAGTATGTTATGCCAACGTGGAACAGGTCTTATAATATATCATCAATCCCGTCGGGCACATATACTTTCGAGCTTGTAATTGAAACTTATGGAGATGTGACAGGAGCAAGCGCAAGCGTTGATTCATCCTCATTTGCATGGGACTTCGTGCAGGCGAATGTACGCCGTCAGCAGTACGGGCTTGACGGCATGATGTTCTTCTATTCTGACCGGCACTTCCATTATACCGAAGGAGCCGGACTGGATCTAAGAGGGCCGACGGATATGCCGGGAAAATTGCTTTCTGGAAGCGTCGGACTAAATGGTGGCTTTAATGTGATTTGGGGCGCAAAAAAACATGCATCATTAAACGCTGTTAGAAATGCTTTGGGACAATATACTGTATACCACTCAATCGGGCACTCCGATTATAGCGTGCAGATAACACCCGAAACGAGCGGACGTGCATTTTATGTGCCATCGGCCAATAAGGGGAATTCGAGTTTCGTCGTTTATTTTACAAATTTAAGTGGATCTGCAGCTGATGCTGCATTTTCGTTTGAAATTAGCGGCAGCAATTATTAAAAAATCCCGCAACGGCGGTTACGGGATTCTATATATTTTTTTTAAAAAATTCTATTGATTTGGATAAGGCAGGAATACAAAAGCAGTGTCAAACAACCGGTAACATTCGGTGTAGTTCTCACTGTTAAATGCAGCCTCTATCAACGGGCGGGCGTTATTGATGACCTCATCAGGGACATAAGCGATCGTATCATTATTAACGTCGGTAATTACTACATCAGTGGCGTATGTCAAATCTTTGTAGTATTCGCCCTCTGATGTGATAACGTCAATTCCAAGCATTTTTAGAGATGGTGTATTAAAATCTCGCTGAGAATCCATGAAGGTACGTGCAATGTGTTTTGGGGTTTCAAAGTAGGCATTATTGGCATAATGAGAGGTCCACTTGATATTGACAGCATTTTGCACCACTTCCAAAGCGGTCAATCCGGTAACGGTTGAACGGAGCTTAACGCCGCTTGCGGGGCGAATCGTTATCATCGCATTCGGGTCAAGCTTTCCCTTCACATCGGGAACGTCCTTTTCAGGGTCGCAGCTTGCAAAAGAAACCGCAACGGCTAATAATAAAAATAGAATTTTTTTCATAGCGCTAAATTTTTAATTGTTTGATACAAAGATAGTAAATTAATTTGAATGTAAATATAAATAGTGAATTATCATGAAGGATTATAACGCTTTTTTCGTTGCGGCAACGGCTGCTATCGTAGCTTACTTTGATACTACCTACACGTTTCTTGTCGCTTTGCTGATAGGATTTGCTTTCAATATCCTTGCAGGATTGAGAGCGGATGAAGTTAGGTTTTCGATGACAAGGTTCCCATATGTGAAGTTGCTCAACTATTCAGGGCATAAATTAAAAGACAGCTTGATGGAATTATTCCTTATAACATCTACCACATACCTTTTAAAGCTGATAATAGACTTGTTCCAATACAACAACAAGAGCGTGTACGCAGTCCAGATCCTGCTTGCGGTTGCGGTGTACTATTACTTCACCAACGCACTAAGAAACCTAACAAAGTCTTATCCTAAAAACAAGTGGCTTCATTTTTTGTACTATCTGATATCGTTCCAGTTCAGGAAGATGGTCCCTTCTGTAGTGGGCGAGGCAATGGATGAAGCGGACAAGCACGATAGAGCATGAACAGAAAGACGTTTTTCAGCGAGATAAACACGGCTCTTTTTTCCGGCCGTATCACTCAAAGCCAGGTTGACGGGATAAACTTCAAACTGACTGCATGGGAAAAGTCCGGGTTGACTGATATCCGCTGGCTTGCCTACATGCTTGCTACTTCATATCACGAAACTGCAAGGACCATGCAGCCAATTGAGGAGTACGGGAAAGGGAAAGGTAGGCCGTACGGACAAAAATTAAGGCACGACAGGAAGCCATACATTTTCCCGGACAAGCTCTATTACGGGCGTGGAGACGTCCAGTTGACGTGGTACGAGAACTACGCCAGCATGGGTGCATTATTAAGTATCCCTTTATTGGAGCGGCCTGAATTGGCACTTGACCCCGACGTATCCGCAAGAATCATGATAGAGGGAATGACGAGGGGAAAATCCAACAGGGGCGACTTCACAGGGGTGTCTCTGGAAAACTACTTCAATGCGGTGAAAGATGATCCGGTTCACGCCCGGAGGATCATCAACGGGCTGGACAAGGCTAACCTCATTGCGGGTTATCATAATAAATTTCTAACAGCGATAAGAAAATCATCATGATAAAAAAGATACTGTTCTATATAAATTACATAATTAAGAAATACGGATTATGAAAACAAAGTATTGGCTATTGCTTATTTTAATAGCTTTTATTGTTGGCTTTTTCTTAGGTAAGGATGCTATCGTAAAGCAGGAGGTTGAACATGTAAAGGGCGAAACTGTTTACGGTTCACTTAATCCTGATTTTCTAACTGTGAAGAAAGAATTCAAGGGTAATATCAAATTTCTTCCCTATATATTTTGGAAGGGAGATACAGTTAAGATAAATGAGATAGAATACATCTCGACTATTCCAGACACGGCGAAAATAGTTGAAGATTTCCTTGTGAAAAGGGAATATAAATTCACGGTGTTTGATAACGAAAATGGCAAGCTTGATGCAAGTCCAGTAGTTCAGTTTAATAGATTAAAATCATTCGATTATACATTTACTCCAATAAAAGAAGTGATCACAAAAAAGCCGATATTTGAACCTTTTCTTTCCACTTCATACAGCACGTTCGGAACAGCAGGAATTGGTGGTGGTTTTTTCTACAGGAACACGGGAGTTGAGTATAATTATCTTTTCAATACGTTCGATAGAAATTTCGGTCATCAGCTTGGTATAAAAGTTAAATTTTGACTGCAATATTTCAATAAAAAATCAAGGTTTTACGTTAATAAGTACCACATTTAGTGCCACCATTGCGTAAAACCTTGATATTCATTATGTGTTGTTGTCTTACCAGGATTCGAACCTGGACAAACAGGACCAGAATCTGTTGTGCTACCGTTACACCATAAGACATTGTCTGTTTGAGAGTGCAAAAATACAAAATAATGTGATAATAAAAAAGAATGAAGCAAATAACTTTATTTTTTCGATTAATCATCAGCTTCCAGCTCAATCATCCGATCCCTGTAATGATGCAGCAAGGTGGCATAAACCGGATGTGTCTGCAGGATGCGGGCATTGCCGATAAGAAATAATTGTTGCCTGGCGCGGGTCAAGGCTACATTCAATTTCCTGTCTACCGTACCATCGTGGTTCAGACTTGTAAGATAATCCAACTGTCCGGGATTATTTACACAAAAGGAAAGGATGATTACATCGCGCTGACTCCCCTGAAACCTTTCCACGGTGTCGATCATAATTTTTTCACTATCCTGCAGGCCGGACTCCGACAGTTTATGCTTAATCAGCGCAATCTGGTTCCGGTAGGGTGCAATGATCCCCACATTGTCCGGATTAAATTGAATGCCGTTTTCTTCATATATTCTCCTTATGGATAGCAAAAGTTTCACAATCACTGCTGCTTCTGTTTCGTTGAGCTTACCGGATGATGAGGGGCGATTGATTTTCTCTGTGGAGAAGAAAACAGTTCTCTCTCCTGCTATGCAACGCTCCATCACGTGATCGGAGGCAGAGGTTAAGTTCCATCCCGAAGATTGCCATTCACATGCGGGAAGAAGCCCCCCGGAGTAGAACCAGGTGGCCGGGAACCGGGCTATATCCTCATGCATTCTTCCCTGCAGGACGAGTTGTACATAAGCATGCTGCCATCCTTTTTCACTACATTGGCGCAGAAGTCGTTCGAACAGCGAGTCACGGCAATCAACCATGCCGGCCGCACGCAGTGAAGGTTCTCCTGTTTCAGAAAACATCGGTTTCTGCAACACGATGGTGGCAAGCTGATTGTGATCCCCAATCATGATGAACCGATCAAAACGGGGCAACAGACCGATAATCTGTGGTTCCAGAATTTGTGACGCCTCATCGATGATAGCCACGTGGAAATGCTTGAGCGAGAAGAGCTCCTGTCTCCCGATAATGGATGCGAGCGTGGAGACATAGATCCGTGTGCGGCGGATCTCACTGCGCAGAGACTCCCTGCTGTTTGCTTTTTCCGATATCCTTTGCAGCAAGCGATGTCTGTGTGGTTCGGCGCATGAAAGCTCGGAACCCACCCTGATATAAGCGTCACACGATCCGTCATAGTAGCCGAAGGCTGCATTGATGGTATCGCAAAGTTCATCTACAGCGCGATTGGTATAGGCCAGTACCATGATATTTGTATCGGGCTCATTGTGATACTCCTCAATCAACCGGCGGGCATAAATCGATGTTTTCCCTGTTCCCGGCGGCCCGACGATCAGAAAATAATCCTCGGAGTGCATCACTTTGTCGATGATGTCGTCGGGTGGGGCACTCTTTCGTTTTTCATGACGCCTCTTCATCCCCGGAGCCCTCAACCCCAGAAGCAACTCTCTTTTTTGCTTCGATGCCGTGAGAAACGAGAAGACGCCCCTGAACATGTTGTTGAAAGTGCTGTCCAATGTATCATGTTCAATAGCCCAAAAAGGATGATCGGCATAAAATTGCCTGTTTTTTTGCTTGTAACGGAAACGTACCTCCACTTGTTCTTTGGTAATTCCTACGAGGATACCCTTAAGAATCTGCCGGTTAAGCACCGTGTCGTTTGCGTCGATACGGGGATAGACAATGCAGATATCTCCCTCACGAAAATTGACAACGCCGTAATCGTTTTTCTCACGAGCAAAAATAATTGTCCGCTCGTTTCCCGAATCATCGATTTTCTGGATGGAGAGATTGAATAGTACATCCAAAGAAGCGGACCGTTCGTCGAAGTCACTGTTCCAGAGCGAAGCAAGGCCGTTAGGTGACTCATTGTTCTCGTTGCCAAGCTTCTGCAAGGAGAGTTCGCCCGAAATAAAGCGAATGTAGCGGTAAAACCATGTTTTTTCCAGATCGGTACATTGCGACAGGATGGCGCGGAGGTGCTCGATCTTTTGCAAGTAAAAACCAGGGATTTTTTTGGACGTGCCAACGGATTGGAGTAACGCTTCAAACAGCTTCTCCACCTGGTTGTTATCACCATGGACAATATTTTGTTCAATGGACACAATCTGGTTTCTGACGTGAATAATCCTTTTTTTCAGTTCATTGCTTTCGGTTGCATAGCGCAGGTTTTCATCCGGCTTATTGCCTGCCGAATAGAGTATGGCTGTATCTATCCGGTGCAGGTCTTTACCGAATACACCCTCCACCATCATTTTGTAAACTGTGGCCTGTACCGCATGGTTGAGGGTAATCTTATTGCTGTCATACGCAGGAAATGGGAGCCTTCCCGACTTCAATTCAATAATTTTTGCCTCCGCCCTGCCCGAAGGCATATGCAGCAAATCGAGACGCCCCTGAAATCCGAACTTCTCACTAAAGAATGAAGGCTCCAGGGTGCAATGGTGTACATCAATTCCCTGTTTGGGAAAATCTTCCAGAATGACCCTCCGTATCTGTTCAAACTGATCTTTCGCTTTGAGCATAAACGCTCGGAAATCACTGTCGGAGCGTATATCCTCACAGCTGGCATATTCAAATGGAGATTGTTTGAAAGAACTCAAAAAGACATCCTCGAAAAAAACTTCACCCGGATCATCTGCAAATACCAGTTCGTCCAGAAAAAAATTGGCCAGATTTCCCAACAACAGATAGGATCGGTTTTTCTTCTCTTCAAGTCTGTTACGGAAATAGTGAAGGGGAGAAACTTCATAATCCTGAAAGCACTCCGCAATGGCGGAGGCGTCGATCAGGTAATCGGGTTCGAGGATGACATACTTGGGGAGGATAAAGCCGTTTTGATCTGCTTCACAACCGATCAGGTTTAGTTGTGCTCCTTCCCGGAACATTTCCTTTGAACCTGCAACGTCATTGTTATCGGTTGCAATCTCATATTTTACGGTTATTTCGCTCTGGGGAGTACCTTTGGTCACACAGTACAGCAGGTTGTGTTCAGGCTCTGTCCTTAACAGATATACACGGATCTTTTCGGCAAAAAACCAGTTATCTGCTGTCGCACACGAGGTGTTTGTTCCGTCATTTTTATCTTTTGTAAATGGCTGTAAATCGGTCATGTCTCAGTTTAAATAATTTTGGAAAGAAACACTACGAGGCCCACAGCCAGCGCAGCCAGTGCTGCAATGAGGACGCCCGCAGCTGCCAGGTCTTTCACTTTTTTAATGGAAGGGTGGATCTCCTTTTGACAGGCATAATCAGCAAGTGCTTCCACTGCACTGTTTATCGCTTCCAGAGCGAGCACCAAGCCGATGGCTACAATCACGGCGAACCATTCTGCAGATGAAATATGTAGTAGAAACCCCACCGATACTACTGCAATGGCCACTATCAACTGGATCCGTGCATTCGGCGTTTCCCGGAACAACAAGCATAACCCGGTGATGGCATGGCGGAAAGAACGTATTCTATTTTTTAGGTATGTCATATGTTTACAATTCTCTTCAAAAGTACAAAATTCAATGATTTCCACAAGATAAATCAATCTCACAATCACGACACCCCAATTTATACGCAAAACATTTTTATCTTTGTAAGAAGATAGAATCACACTAAAAAACCAGGTAAAGGATGTCCTTACAATGCCCCTTGTGCGGAAAACATAAACAGGAGGAAATGCTGTTTTGTGAAGATTGCACAAAGAGAATCCGAACCGACTATGAGGTTGATTTGCCCGAATCACGGAAAGAGGAGACGATTCAGATAGCTAAAAGAGAACCGGATACAGACAACGGGTCAGACAACATTCACGATAACGGGGAGTTGTCACAGGAGTTATACCGCCCGAAGAAGAAAACAGGAAGATCTCTTCTGTGGTTTATGCTGACAGCTTTCCTGCTGGCAAGTGCTTTTTTTACATACAACGAAACAATCCGAAAAGACAACCTCGAACGAAGTGGTTGGGATAGGGCACTGAAAACAAACTCTGTGGGAGGTTACCTTGATTACATGAAATTATATCCTTCCGGTTCACATTTTGAGGAAGCAAATTCAATGATGATGCGCTTAAAGCAAAATGAAGCTACATACTGGGAGCAATTGAAGATGACCGACAACCTCTCCGCATTGCGCGATTTCCTGCAACAGTATCCCGGTAGTCCATACTCTTCGCTTGTGAAGCTACGGATCGACTCACTCTCCTGGGCGGGAGCGTTAAAATTGAACAGTGCAGCTGCCTATTCCGATTATATGTTACAGGTACAAAGCGGGGAATTTAGTGGTGAATATCTTACCATGGCGAACGATCGCTACGAAATGCTCTTTCAGTCTTACCCCGTGAATGAGACCGACCTCGACAGTATACGAATGACAGTGAGTGGTTTCTATATTGCTCTCTCAAAGGTGGATCACGATGGACTGAGACGATACCTGGCACCAGTGGTCGACCGCTTTTTTGAATCGGGCAGAGCTCCACGTGAAAGGATTGCTGGCGAGCTTCTGATGGCTGCCGCACGTACACAGGACGGGATATTGCAGTTTGATGCGGATGTGAATGCTGTGCAGTATGAAAAAACCATTAACAATGTGTACAAGGTAAATGTACCACTTACAAAATCGTTCCTGCTTGATGGAAAAACGGAAGATGTGCCCGGTTACATTGTGCACCTGGAATTGGATTCCCTCTTTCGTATTTTTCGTATTTATGAAACCAAACCTCATCCCGGGGCTCCCTGAACAGGGATGATTTTTTATTTGTTTGTCAACTATGCATTTTCAACTCACATCAGAATATAAACCTACCGGTGATCAGCCCGAAGCCATTAAGTCGCTGGTTGAAGGACTCCGGCAGCAGGTCCCCTATCAGACGTTGTTAGGTGTGACCGGCTCGGGAAAGACCTTTACCGTAGCCAATGTCATAGCTCAGCTTAACAAGCCCACACTGGTATTAAGTCACAATAAGACACTGGCAGCACAGCTCTACAGTGAATTTAAAAGCTTCTTTCCGCATAATGCGGTGGAGTACTTCGTTTCCTATTATGATTACTATCAGCCCGAAGCTTACATCCCCTCCACCGATACCTATATTGAGAAGGATCTTTCTATCAACGATGAGATTGAAAAGCTCCGTCTTGCTGCCACCTCGTCGTTGCTCTCCGGACGGAACGATGTGATTGTGGTGTCGTCGGTTTCCTGTCTCTATGGTATCGGAAACCCGGAAGATTTTCAGAAAACGACTGTCGACGTGCGGGTAGGACAGACGCTTGAAAGGGATCAGCTGCTACGGCTGCTGGTCAACAGCCTCTATTCCCGGAACGAGACGGCCGACTTCAACCGGGGAAATTTTAGGGTTAAGGGAGATACGGTAGATGTATTTCTGGCCTATCATGACTATATTATCCGGGTAATTTTCTGGGGTGATGAGATTGAAAGCATAGAATCGGTGGACCCGCTTACCGGCGTTACCATGGAAAGGATGGATGCCTATCGCATCTTTCCCGCGAACCTCTTTGTTACCACTCAAGAACGTATCAACAGGGCAGTTGACGAGATTCAACTCGACCTGGGTAAGCAGGTGGAGTTCTTCCAGGAAATAGGAAAACCGCTGGAGGCAAAACGACTTTATGAGCGGGTAACTTACGACGTGGAGATGATCAAGGAGATTGGATATTGTTCCGGAATTGAAAACTATTCACGCTATTTTGACGGGCGACTGCCGGGGACACGTCCCTTCTGCCTTCTCGACTTCTTTCCGGAAGATTATCTCACCGTAATCGACGAGAGCCACGTGACCATCCCGCAGATCCGTGCCATGTATGGGGGCGACCATTCCCGCAAGATTAACCTGGTGGAGTTCGGATTCCGCCTCCCCGCAGCCATAGACAACCGCCCACTGAAGTTTGAAGAATTTGAGGCACTTACGCCGGAGATCATCTTCGTGAGCGCCACGCCGGCCGACTATGAACTGGAGAAGTCAGAAGGTATCGTGGTAGATCAGCTGATTCGTCCGACGGGTTTGTTGGATCCGCCCATCGACGTGCGTCCAAGCCTCAATCAGATAGACGATCTCATGGAAGAGATCCAGCAGCGTGTAGAGAAGGATGAACGCGTGCTGGTGACCACCCTGACCAAACGCATGGCAGAGGAGCTCACCGATTACCTGGCTGGTAACAACATACGCTGTAATTACATTCATTCCGATGTGGAAACACTTGAGCGGGTAAAGATCATGGATGATCTGCGACGCGGCCTGTTCGATGTACTGATCGGGGTGAACCTGCTGCGAGAGGGACTAGACCTGCCCGAGGTGTCGCTCGTGGCAGTGCTGGATGCCGATAAGGAAGGTTTTCTACGTTCCCATCGTTCACTCACACAAACAGCCGGAAGGGCTGCCCGGAATGTCAACGGGAAGGTGATCTTTTATGCTGACAAGATTACCCAAAGCATGCAGATGACCATCGATGAGACCAATCGCAGGCGTGAAAAACAGATGAGATACAACGAGACACGCGGAATCATACCGCAGCAAATCAGAAAAAGCTATGCTTCCGCCCTGAACAGGGAATATGGCGCAACAGCAGAAGCAAAAGCCTATGTTGAACCTGATTATTATACTTTGGCTGCGGAACCGTTGCGGGAATACGCCACGACAGACGATCTGAAAACAATGATAGAGCAAACCCGCAGGGCGATGCTGGCAGCTGCCAGGAAACTTGAATTTTTGGAAGCTGCGCAGCTACGCGATCAACTGGCAATGCTCGAAGAAAAACTGAAATGATATGATCATAAAATACTAAAAAGATGAAAAGACAGAATAACATGTTAATAATAAATCAGTAAATCAGTAAAGATGAAATCAGACATTCAAATAGCAAGAGAGACACCACTGAAAAGAATTAAAGATGTTGCAGAAGGCATCGGTATACCACGTGAGGAGATCATCAGCTTCGGAAGACATATGGCAAAAGTCCCTGCCGGGCTGGTCAATCCTGAGAGGGTAAGCCAAAGTAACCTTATTCTGGTCACTGCAATTACTCCCACGAAGGCTGGTATTGGAAAAACCACAGTTTCCATCGGACTGGCGCTCGGACTGAATAAAATTGGGAAAAAAGCCATTGTCGCCCTCCGCGAACCTTCACTGGGGCCAGTCTTTGGAATGAAGGGCGGAGCTGCCGGCGGCGGTTATGCCCAGGTACTTCCCATGGAGAACATAAACCTTCACTTTACAGGTGATTTTCATGCTGTCACCACGGCACACAATACCATTTCAGCACTGCTCGACAATTATATCTTTCGGGTACAGGGTACGTCCGATGATATTAAGGAGGTCCTCTGGAAGCGGGTACTGGATGTGAACGACCGGAGCCTGCGTTACATTGTCACCGGACTTGGACCGGGAAATGGCATGCCACAGGAGGCCGGATTCGATATCACGGCAGCATCGGAGCTGATGGCCATCCTTTGCCTGTCTGAAGATGAAAATGACCTGCGCCGCCGAATCGAGAACATTCTGCTGGGCTATAAACGGAATGGAAAGCCGTTTACGGTGAAAGACCTGGGTGTGGCAGGTGCCATCACCGTACTGATGAAAGATGCCATCCATCCCAACCTGGTGCAGACCACCGAAAATACACCGGCATTTGTCCACGGTGGCCCGTTTGCCAATATCGCACACGGATGTAACTCGGTGCTGGCAACCAAAATGGCCATGACCTACGGTGACTATGTGGTCACGGAGGCCGGCTTTGGTGCAGACTTGGGAGCGGAAAAATTTTTCAATATCAAATGTCGCAAGAGCGGACTGCGTCCAAAACTTACGGTCATCGTGGTCACAGCCCAGGGACTCAAGATGCATGGCGGCACTCCCGAAAAAGATATCAAGGCTCCCGATATCAACGGATTGAGAAAAGGACTTGACAATCTGGAAAAACATCTCGCCAACCTTGCTGCATTCGGCCAGTCGGTTGTCGTAGCATTCAATAAATATGCCTTCGATACACCTTCGGAAATCGAAACAATACGGAAGTTCTGTGTAGAGAGAGGTGTTTCGTTTGCCGTGAACGAGGCATTCACCGATGGAGGCGATGGAGCAGTAGCACTGGCAAATACGGTAGTGGAAGCGATAGAAAACAAACCTTCGGGAGACCTGCAGTTTACTTATAAACTTGAGGATAGCATAGAAACCAAACTCAACAGGATTGCAACCACCATTTATGGTGCCCGTGATGTGGTGCTGGGTGAAACTGCGTTGAAAAAGCTGCGCTTTATTGAAGGTACTCCGCTCGAAAAGATGCCTGTGTGTATTGCAAAGACACAGTACTCCTTTTCTGCCGATCCCAAATGGTACGGGGTAGCAAAGGATTTTCGTTTCAAGATCAACGATCTGGTCATTAACCAGGGGTCGGAATTTATTGTTGCCATTGCCGGTGAGATGATGCGTATGCCGGGTCTGCCTGCCGATCCTCAGGCAAAACGCATTGATATCATCGATGGAAAGATTGAGGGATTAAGCTGATTACACCTGCATCAGGTCGCTCATGATGCCATCGGAGATGAAGATACCTTCGCGGGTGAGCTTCAGGGTGTTTTCTTCCCTGTTTAATAGTTTTTGATCCAGATACTTTTGTGCATTTTCAATGCAGAACCGAAGGAAATGTTCCCCGAACCTGTTTTTCAGTTCTGTAAGATTTATGCCCCACATGGTACGCAGGCCGGTAAGAATAAACTCGTTGTATTTTTCATTCAGACTTAGCTGCTCGATATTTCGATCGGGGGTGCCCGATTCGATTCCCTTTATATATCGGTTGAGCGATGTGACATTCAGGGATCGGTTGTCGCCATCATAAGAGTGTGCTGCCGGCCCCAGTCCCACATATTTTTTATTTTGCCAGTAGGCGCTGTTGTGCTGGGAGAAATGACCTTCCTTGCCGAAGGCAGAGATCTCATAATGAATAAAGTCATCGGCTGTGAGGCGGTCGATCAGTTTTGAGAACATGGCGGTACTGCTTGTTTCATCCACTTGTCTGATCTTACCTGACTTAAGGAGGGAGTACATCCTGGTTTTCTCTTCGTAAATAAGATGATAAGCCGAAATATGCTGAGTACCGAGTGCGATGGCCTGATCCAGGTTTCGCTCCCATAATTCCAATGACTGCCCCGGCAGCCCGTACATCAAATCGATGCTGATATTACGGAAACCCTGTTCCTGACATTTTCTGACTGCGTCGATGGCCTGTCGGGAAGAGTGACGCCGGCTCAGAAACTTCAGTTCATCGTCGTCGAAGCTTTGAATCCCAATGCTGAGGCGGTTGACCGGTAACTTTGCAAGCATTCTGATATAATCATCTGAAAGGTCATCGGGATTGGCTTCCACAGTAATCTCCGCATCGGCATCAATGGTGTAATGGTTGAAAAGGGTGTCGAATATCTGTCCGAAATGATTATGATGAAGCCGTGAAGGCGTTCCACCACCAAAGTAGATAGTTTTCACCGTTTCGGGAAGCTCTTTCTTCCTCATCTCTGCTTCCCTGCGGAGTGCATCCACAAATGTATCTATCTGTGATTCGTTGGTAAGGGTATAAAAATCGCAGTATGTACAGCGGGTCTTGCAATATGGAATATGGATATAGATGCCTGCCACCTTATTTTTCCTGTTGTGGTTCACCGGCCTCACCGGTGTAATCGGTCTGTTTCCCTTTGTTCGTCGGTTCCTGTTCGGTTAGCAGTTTATATACTTCCAGGTATTTCTGAAGACGGGCCAGATCGTGGTACTGTACCTCTTTCCAACGACGGATATCCATGTTGTCGGTCAGGTCGTTTAGCTTCACCCGCACGGCAACGGAGTTTCCCTGTAGCCTGACGATATAATCATCGTACGATTCGTTGTCGCGTCGTGTCATGGCATCTACACCTTCCACGATCTCATTGGAGAATCCTTCATCAGCAAGTTGCTCCAGTGTCCAGGATGTATCTTCCACCACGTCATGCAAAATACCCACAATCTTCTCCTGAAGCGTATGTCCGGCATTCATCACCCGGAACGGATGTTCAATGTAGGGGCGACCGTTGTGTGTATCGAGTTGACCTTCGTGCGCCGCCATCGCCAGGAGGATGGCACGGTAAAGTTGTTCGTTCAGGTTCATTGTTTCTGCAATATTTCCCTGACCAGCAAAGGCTCGTCTGTGGTAATGAAGTCAACTTTTAAGTCGATAGTTTTCAGAATATCCTCCTGCTTGTTCACCGTCCATACATTCACTTTTTGTCCCAGTTCATGTGCTTTTCTTACCCATGCGGGGTGTTTGTATAATACATTGTAATGATAATCAAAGCCACTCAAATCCATTGTAGCCAGCACCTGCGGGGAGAGGTCACCATTCAGATAATAGACCGGTGCCTGCGGATCTATGCTTCTTACCTGTTGCACAAAATGAATTCCAAAGGAAATGTATTCCACCTTTTCCTGCAGACCGCGTTCCCGAACCATAGCCATGACTTTCTCAGCCAGTAAACTCTCTCTATCTTTGGATTTGTGCACTTTAAACTCGATAATCAGCTTTATATGCCTGCATTGGGCAAATGCATCGAGATACTCCTCCATGGTAGGTAATGTTTCTCCATTGGAGAGTTTCACCTTCCTGAGTGTGTCAAATGGGGTATCCTGCACATTCAGTTTTTTTCCGTCAAGCGTGACATCGGCATCGTGATTGACTACTGGAACGCCGTCGGAGGATAACCATACGTCGACCTCTGATCCAAAAAGCCGGATGGAATCGGCTTTCATTAGTGCCGCAATGGAGTTTTGTGCTGACCCGTCGGTTTTCCAGTATCCCCGGTGTGCAATAATTTCCTGTCCTGTAAGATTTGATGAACCCAATAACAGAATGAATGCAAAAAAGAACAACAATTGTTTCATATGACTAAAATATTTATTTTCAATGGTGTCATATGGAACTCGCATTAGTCATGATCTTGTATGATAATGATTTTGACAAAGTCGATTACTTCGTAATTCATGCTCGTTTCATATAAAAATCATATTTTGCGTTTATAGCAGAATAATTTTTTAAAGTTACAATAATTGTTCAAACTACCGTCTATTAATGGAGTGAAAAGTCCAGTTTTGCTATGTCTCCGCGGATCATTTTAATAGAGATAATTCCTTTATCTGTCTGTATTTCTTTGTTGTTGTGCAAGGTATATGTGGCATCATTAAAACCGTGAATCGTCCACAAAAATAACACAGTTTCATTCATTCTACCGGTTCTATCAAGACTGATTTTAACTTGAATAACTCATTTCCTTCTTTGTATGAATGTATTTTAAGGGGATAAATACCTGGTTCGGTAACGGTAATGTTTGCAATATGATGGTCGTAAAACATCAAGGGTTCTTTGTTTGTATAGTTCCCTCCCGTTCTGACTGTCTGGAATAAATAGCTTTGTTGGTTAAATTCAATTACCCCCTCCTGGCGACTGTTTTCAACTTCGCAATTGTATGAGAGAATAATTTTGTAATCGCCGGGATCGGTAAACCGAAGATTAAAACAGGCCGCGTCGTCCGGCTTTTTCCATTCTGTCAAGCAGGTAGTATGCTTCCAATTGCCAAAATAATCGCTATGCGTGATGGATTTGATGGCTGTTGCCCCTTCCGTTGTTGCATCGTGTGGCAGAAGCTTGTTAAGCTTGTATTGCGCCGACAGGGTGACCGGAAGTTGATCATATTTGTCGGTCAGGGTGCCTGCATACTCCACAACAAGCACAGTATTGCGGGAATCGCTCAGGTAGGGAAGAGTAACGCAAAGATCTTCGTTGTTTTTGCTCCACGTAAGTTTTTCTCCGGAGTCTAACGGATACACATTTTGAATGTCGACGTTCATTCCCGGCACCAGAATCTGATGGTTCACGGGCAGATCAAAAATATGCAGATACAGCTTTCCCGGCTTGCTTGTGGTAACGCCCCATGGTTGCGCGGGTATCTCTCCATAGGTTGTTTCGTAAATTCCTTCTCCGAATTTATCGAGCCATTTCCCTACTTCCAGGAGATACCTGGCAGAATAGGCAGGAATAGCACCCTTCCCGTCAGGTCCCACATTCAACATCAAATTTCCCCCTTTTGAAGCCACCTCTGCCAGAAGCCGGATGATCTCTTTGGGAGACTTGAAATTCATATCGTGTGCAATATATCCCCACGAATCGTTGTGTGTATAGATCGATTCCCAGGCTCCGCGAATAGGGCGGGCAGGAACCTCAGAATCGCCAAAGTCGCGGTAATCACCCAATCCCTGGCCTACACGACTGCTGAACAGGCAATTTGGCTGGATCAAACGAAGCGTATCGACCAATTCCCTGGTCTCTTCATAGGTAAGGCCACCCGGCATATCGAACCAGATAATTCCGAGAGGCCCATAATTTGAAAGTAATTCTTTCAACTGGGGGATAGCCTTGCGAGTATAATATTCCTGATAGTTTTTCTTCGATTCATCGAAGTCCCACCTGTTTCCCCCACCATTGGGCTCGTGCCAATCGAGAAACTGAGAATAATAAAATCCGAATTGAATTCCCTGCTCGCGCATTTTTTGGGATAATGGCAGCATGGGATCTTTGCCATATTTCGTGGATTTCACGATGGTAAAATCACTCACCTTTGAATCATACATGGCAAATCCTTCGTGATGCTTTGCCGTAACAACCACGTATTTAATGCCTGCCTTTTTGGCCAACATGGCCCATTCTGCCGGATCATATTCCGACAGGTCCATGCGGGCTGCTTCAGCCGCATAGGCATCCACATTTGCTTTTGCCACATTCATGATCCATTCGCCGCTACCATAGTAGTTCCTATTCTTCCATACTCCTCCTAGTTCAGAGTAGAGTCCCCAATGGATAAACATGCCAAATTTGGCATGTTTAAACCATTGAATATGGGGATGTTCACTCCTCGAAATATTCTTGTCCCATCTTTTTTCCATATCCTGTGCCTGTGCGGCAACGATCCATATAAAACAGATCAGGACGAGGTTAAATGTCTTATTCTTCATTTGGATATATTGTCAAATTCAAATCAATCAATAAGTTGGATCATGAGTCGGAGATACTATTTTACTTCAATAAAGACAGTTTCCAATCCTCCCGATTTAACCGATACGATGCTCTTCGACCCTTTCTTTAACAGCCTGATTTTCGCTCGTCCGTTATATGCCTGTACCTTACCCGAACCAGTAGAAGTACCCATATTTGTTACCAGCTCTCCGTCGCCGGTCGCATCAAAACGGATGTAGTCGGCCGCTGTGAGACAAGGCACATCGTTCCGATCGTGCAGTTCCGCTTCTATCCAGGCATATGCATCGGTATCTTCGATCACCCGGGCAACGATTTTTGCCGGTTCGCCAAAAGGACGTGTTTCGTAATCGAACGTGATGGTGTCTATCACTGTTTCTTTCCCTTTTTTCCCGACAACCTTCACGCTGTTTCTTCCCGGCTCAAAGGAGGTGGTCCATCGCAGCCCTGCGGCAGGGAAATTCTGACTATCACGCTTTCTGACGCCCATGCTTCGTCCGTTGAGGAAGAGTTCCGCCTCCTCACAGTTGGAGTAAACCTTTATGGTCTTCTCTTCGCCGGGCTTGCCCCAGCGTACCGGCCAGCTATGTCCGTAAATGCGAATCATCGGCTTTTCGGTCCAGTAGGACTGAAATACGTAGAATGCCTCTTTTGGAGTCAGATCTCTTTCCACGACGCCCTTCTGGTTCATATAAGGAACTGGATTTTCGGGACGTACCGGTGTGGAGAAGTCCTTGAATGGCCAGTAGGCAGCGCCGGTAAGCCAGGGCATCGTCTCCTGTTCCTTCAGGTGCCAGTCTATCAGATCACAGATATAGGTCTCGCTCCAGTCTCCATCGCGCGAAGCTCTGGCCGTGCCGCCATAGAGCGATGCGTCGCCGGCACGTTCATCTGCTTTTTGTCCCCCGCTGTCAATTTTATCAAGATTGCTGTAAGGGTCCTCCGCATGGCGACGAGCGTGGTTATCTCCTCCCCATTCCACATGCAGGAAATGATCTGTTTTCTGCATTTCGTTGTAGGAAACGTTTTTGTAATCGGTGTAGATGCCTCTGTACCAGCCAGCCCAGATAGAGGGAGAGTACACATTCACGATATCCTTACAGAAGTCGCACCGCCGGATGGAAGTGAGTCGCGAATTGTCGAGTGTATGGGAAAGCAGATGAAGCTCTTTCATAAAGGCCCTGATTTTTTCTTTGTCAAATTCAGGAAAATCGTTGGGCCAGTCGTTCTCGTTCCCCAATCCCCACAAGATCACGGAAGGGTGATTCCGATGCTGCGCGATCATGTTCGTCAGCATGCGTCGTGCCTGCTCCTTATATCGGTCGCCCCCCAGTCCCCCGCGGCACCAGGGTATCTCCTCCCAGACCAGGATGCCCAGTCGGTCGCACTGCTCAAGCACGATGCGCGACTGTTGATAGTGTCCCAGCCGGATAAAGTTGACTCCCATGGATTTCATCATCTCCATCTCCTCCACGATCATCTCTTCGGTCATGGCAGCCGCCACTCCCGCGTGATCTTCATGACGGTGGGTACCACGCAACAACAGCCGTTTTCCGTTTAGCTTAAATGGGCCTTTTTTGACAAACTCGAAATGACGGAAGCCAAATGTCTCTTCCGCTTTCATGGACCCTGCCTCTGAGTTCAATGTCACTTCACACCGGTAGAGAGAAGGGTGTTCCGGTGCCCACAATTCCGGTTTATTCAAAGAAAAGGAGTACAATTTCTGACCGGAGAGATTTTCCAGCCGGATATCCTGATCTTTCAACAGCTTGTTCTGCGGCGAGAATATTTTCACATTCAGGATGCCAGTAGGATTCTTTTGATTGAAAGAGGCAAAAATATCCAGCACTCCATTTTTTCCGTTTGCATCGACAGTAGCATCTACACGTACAGACCGGAGAGCCAGTGCCGGTGTATATACCAGATTCAGGTAGCGATATATTCCCCCGTAGAGATTGAAATCGGAAAGATCGGACGGAATCATCTCCGTATCCCTCGAGTTGTCACAACGGACGGACAGGGGGATTTTTCCTCCAAAGCGACCGGCATCGTCCGAAGAGAGGAAGCGATTCACCGCATCGGTGATATCAGCCTCCCACTCATCATAGCCCCCTACGTGAGATGCCACTTCTTCCGTGTAAATATAGACCCTGGTTTTTTGTCCGGCACCCTCGAAATGGAGCAAGGTCCGTCCCTCTTTATAAGGGTTGTCTACAGATAAAAGCGTTCTGTACCAGGCCGGCCCCTGATAGTAGTTCAGATCCGGATCCACGGCGTCAGTAGCATTGTAGCAGTGTGGTAGTGTTACCTGCTCCCACAGTGGAACCTTCTCCGGAGAACCTTCCGAGCCGGGACGTACCGCCTCCCACACACTGCCCAGGTCTGATCTTAAAAACTCCCAGTGATCATTCAATCTTGTTTTCTGCGAGTAATTGATTTGCCCCAGTGCGGCAAGCATATTACAGCCAACCAACAAAATTGTAAACAGATATTTCGACTGCTTCATTTTATTTTTCGGTTAAAGACAAGTTATTCTCAATTTTTTCCTTTCGTAAGAGCGCTTCCAGGAAGTAATAGTCGGCATATACCAGAGGAACATCCACTTCCGAGTCCGACGGCTTTGATCCGGTACTGTGAAGTAACAGAAATCCGCCGTCGTCGTGCAAGGTGGCACGATAGTGAAGTGTCAGGTTCTTCAGGATGGTGTCGGCCTGTTCTTTGTATTGAACTGCCTTTTCCCCACCAAAGCTACTCAGCTCATAGAGCGCCGATGCGATGACGGTGGCTGCCGAGACATCACGGGGTTCGTTGGGAATTTCGGGCGCATTAAAATCCCAGTAAGGAATCAGATCCTCCGGCAGGTTGGGGTTTGTAAAGATAAAATTTGCCACATGCCGGGCCTGGTCCAGATAGGCGCTGTCTTTTGTCTCGCGATAACACATGGTATAACCATACAAAGCCCATGCTTCCCCCCGGGCCCAGGTGGACTCGTGTGCATAACCCTGGTGGGTGTGACGATTCAATACGTTGCCTGTAATGGTGTCGTAGTCGATTACGTGATAGGTGCCATAATCGGGGCGAAAATGATTTTTCATGGTTGTGTTCGCATGATTCACGGCAATATTGTAATAGGTGGAGTCACCACTTTCCCTGGATGCCCAGAAAAGCAATTCCAGGTTCATCATATTATCGATGATAACCGGACATTGCCATTTGTCGCGATTGTGATCCCACGAACGGATAATTTTTGCATTGGGTTTGTATCTGGAGATCAGTGAATTTGCGGCTTCCATCAAGATGGGTTTGTAACGTTGGTCGTTTGTAAGTCTCAGTCCGTTCCCAAAGCTGCAATACAGGATGAACCCCAGATCGTGGGTGGTTTTTGTAAACTTTTGCACTTCGAGGGAAGCGGTGAATGCTCTTGCCTGTTTCTCCAAATTTGGATCTTTTGTATATTCATACATATACCACAGTTCTCCCGGGAAAAAGCCACTTGTCCAGTCCCGGGAAACAACCAGCTTCGGATTTCCATTTTCATCCAGGGTGCGGGGGCTCACCAGCGGTTTTTCCGCTTTGGTAAGAGAATCTCGTCCATCTCTTGCTTTCGCAGAATCTATCTCCTGCAACGCGTAGGTAAGCTGTTCTGACGCAAAATCGAAGTTCTGTTTGGTTAAATCACCGGATACCTGTGTTTTGCAAGAGGTGAAAAGGCCGATAGCGAGGATGCTGAATAGCGTAAATATCTTGTACATCTTTTTCTATTTATTAAAATTTGTATTTATACTGTTGGTTCCCATCCGGGTTCATAATCGCGGCTCCATAGTTTCATCGCATCGCGGTCGTACATTCTGCCGGTTTTATCATCAATGTCAAATCCTTTCCCTATACGGTATGCAATGTTTGAATAATGTACCATGGCCATGCTGATGCTGGCATCATCGATGGGTGCAGTGAGCTTCTCCTTGCCCCTTATCGCTTCAAAGAAATTGATCACATGCCCGGTCGTCATGTCGCCACCTCCTCCTAAAGCCGTTCCGGCCTCGTTTGCGGACGACTGGTTGTCTTTCACCAGTTTTCCGTTTCTGTCAAACAGGCGATACTTGTTCCGGTCGATAAACACCGTTCCTTCGCTTCCATAAATGATGGTTCCTCTTCCTCCCCCATACGTATCGTATCCGTTACGGCTTTTGCCATCCCACAGGATAATTTTGTCTCCGGAGAAACGAAAGGTCGCATCCATGGTATCGTACATTTCCCAACCATCGTGGACAAAATGACGTTTGGCTGCTTCTACATCTACCCGGAGGGGAAAGTGAACCCCCAACGCCCAGCGTGCAATATCCAGTTCATGGGTGGCATTGTTTCCCGTTTCGGCGGTGCCGTAATCCCATCCATACCAGTGCCAGTTGTAATCCCATGTTTCAGATGTGTATTCACGTCGCGGGGCCGGGCCTTGGAAAAGTTCCCAGTCGAGGCCGGTGGGTACGGCTGCTTTTTTTTGCAACGGCACTTCGCCTCTTGTGTTGGTATAAAATGCCAGAGCCTTGTAGGGTGTTCCAATGACACCACGATGAATTTCCTGAATTATTTCGATGGTATGGGGGGATGAACGCTGCTGATTGCCCATTTGTACCACTTTATTCAGCTTTTTAGAAGCTTCCACCAGCAGTTCGTTTTCAAACATGTTGTGGCTGCATGGTTTCTCCAGATACACATGTTTCCCATTTTTCATTGCCATGATGGATCCCGGAGTATGCCAGTGATCCGGGGTGGCATTAATCAATACATCCACTTTCGGATCATCGAGTACTTTGCGGATATCATTTTCCAGTTTTGGTTTATAGTCAATATGTTTGGAAAAGTTCTGCAAGGCTCTTATCCGTTGTTTTTCCATCACATCGCACAGGTACACCAATTCTACATTTGCTTTCTTTGCTGCTATGGGTTCGTAAAAAGCGCCTAACCTGCGGCCGAGCCCGGCTATGGCAACTTGAATACGGTCATTGGATCCGATGATTCGTTTGTAACTTTTTGCCGGCATGCCCATTATTGAACCGCTTACGGCGATTCCTGCTGCTCCGGCACTGATTTTTTTGATAAATTCCCTTCTGTTTACGTTCATATTATTATGGATTTTGGTAATTATTTATTGTACTCTGTTCTCATTGAATTATGCGAAAAAACGGTTCTACGGTGTTTTTATAAATCGGACAGAAATAGGGTTCATGAACTGATTGCCCTGATAATTCTTTCCCCGGAGAGAACACTCAAACTCATCTTTCGTTAATGTGATGCTACCGGCATACACACTGTTTGTCCCTTTTCTTTCGGGGTGTGGGGGATAGTTAACCGTGAAATTTTTGCCGGCAACATGTATGCATACCTCCCCCGTATCGGCATCTTCAACCGTGTTATAATCCAGGAAGAGATCATATTTTGCAGGTTTATTGATTCTTACTTTCCATCGCATCCATTGATCGTCCTTTTTCCAGTTTGTCACGTAATTCCTGTTGACCTTTCCATCGCCAAACCGTAACCCACTGCCCATTAGTTCGGCATCAAAGGTGAACAGTGTATTGTCGCCGGTGTCGTCCAACAGCCGGATCGGATAGGACTTTTTTGTTTTTTTTACAGCAAACGCAACGATGGTGTTTATCGAATCCGGGGCGTTTGCAGGCAGATAGACTGCTACATCCTTGTCATTTACCCGCGAAAAAGAGACTCTCTTTTGTTGAGGATCCGAAACAATCCAGGCTTTGCCAATGTCAGAAGTCAGTCCCCCGACAGTGAGAATGCCGTTTTTTGGCCATTGATGTACGTGAGCATACAGGGTATCGCCCTTTTGGGTTGTTACGCCCCACGATTGCAGGGGTAAATCTGTTTTTTGAGCGCCATAGATTGCATCACCGTTTATCTTTAACCATTTTCCAATTTCGAGACAGATTGTGGCATCTACTTCATCCCATCTTCCGTTACCCATCGGGCCCACGTTCAATAAAATATTTCCCCCTTTTGCTACCGCGGAAGAGAGCAAGCGCACGAAATGGCTTACCGGCTTGCGTTCTCTGTCCACGATGCTGTATCCGTAAGATTCGTTGGTTGTGGGAATAGATTCCCAAAAGCCCGGCGTGGGATAAAGGTGCGCCGCACGATCGCCTGTATTTGCATAGTCGCCTAAGTTTTTATCGGCAAAACGAGCCAACCGGCCATTTACGACAATTTTGTTTTCCGGATCTATTTCCCGGATAGCCTCCAATATGCGAATGTTTTGGTATAGCGGTAATTTGTGGGGTGTGTCAAACCACATCAGATCAGGATCGTATTTTTTAATCAACTCTTGTATTTGAGGAATTGATTTTTCTCTGACGTATTTATCGGCCATGGGAAGATAGTCCGGCCGTGTCAGCCACCAATCGCTTCCCCCTACCAAACGGTCGCCCCCGGGATGATCGGGGTACTCCCAATCATTTCCCGGCGCACACGGATGTTCCCAATCGAAGGCATGGGAATAATAAAATCCGAACTTGATGCCATATTTTCGGGCAGCCTCCCGAAGTGCGGTCATGGGATCTTTATTATACTTTGTCAGCGACATATCATAGGGGTAGACGTCCGAAAAGTACATGGCAAATCCATCGTGATGCTTGGCCGTAATGACCACGTATTTCATGCCGGCATCGCGAATCGTTTGCATCCATTCATCCGCATCAAAATCTACCGGATTAAAAGGAAGAACCAGCTCCTTGATATACTTCACCAGAGGAATTTGAGCTTTGCGCATGAGATGTTCCGTATAACCTCCCACCTTTTTTCCTTCCCACATTCCTGCAGGAACGGAATAGACACCCCAATGGATAAAGCACCCGAATTTTGCATCGGCATACCACTCCATGCGTTGGCCGAGATTTTCCTGTGATTTTGTCCACCAGGTTGCGTAGGCCTCTGCCACGGCTTCTTTATCTTGTGGTAACTGTAGCTTCTCCAGGATGGCCATACCTTGTTCGTCCCCTTTGTTTTGCGATTGTACTGTCAATGAAAGGAGGAAAAACAGGCCGATAAATTGCCAACATGTTCTCATATCTGCAATTAATCGTGAACTTTTCGATTCACTTGTTTTCATCGTTACTCGTTCAATACGTGAATTTCTTTTGTAATTACTTACTAAAAGTGTTTGGTTCGGTAGTTAATGTATATCTCTTTCCTTTTTCGGTGTTGAAATCGGTCAGATACGTTTCTTTCAGCGAAAGCTCCACATCCGATTCACTTTCGTTCGAAATGAGAGGCGGAAAACTTGGCTTAGGATAGAAACCGTTAGGGTTAGCATCGTGTGCACTTTGCAAAGATACACTTTTTGCCTGAAGTGCTGTATGTGTTCTCAGGCGACAATTTCCTCCCAAAGTTGAAAGAACTGCTATATTTTTCAATGCTCCGTTTTCCCAATCGAAATCCAATATAAAACCTCCTCTGGCACGAAGTCCTTTTACGGAACCCGAGCTCCAGTTGCCGGGAAGTGCCGGTAAAACAAAGATCTCATCGGAATGGCTTTGCAGTAACATTTCGGTGATGCCTGCCGTGCCTCCGAAGTTACCATCGATTTGAAATGGCGGATGTGCGTCGAACATGTTGGAATAGGTGCCACCGCCCTTCATGGACACTTCTGTTGCATCCACATGCCTCAATCCGTTTTTCAACATCTTGTATGCGTGATCACCATCTTCCAGACGGGCCCAGAAGTTTATTTTCCATGCCATAGCCCATCCTGTGCCCCCATCACCACGAAGCTCAAGGGTGCGTTTGCAGGCTTTTGCATAGTCTGGGTTGATCCTGGGCAAAACCTCTTTTCCCGGGTGGAGTCCCAGGAGATGAGAAACATGGCGATGCTCGGGGTCCACATCTTCAAAGTCTTTGTGCCACTCCTGAAGTTGTCCTTTGGATCCCATGTGTGGAGGGTACAAGCGGGCCAGGGCTTTTTTTAATTCATCCCTGAAGGATGCATCTGTCTCTAATATTTCCGAAGCCCGGATGCTGTTGACAAACAGATCACGGATTAAACTCATGTCCATGGTCGTGGCTTTGGCAATTACCCCCACCTGCTCGTTTCCGTCGCGGTCGATATATTTGAAGTTATTCTCCGGAGAAGAAGAGGGATTGGTGACCAGGTAGCCGCTTTCGGGGTCCTCCTGCAGCCACTGCAGCATAAATTCGGCTGCCCCTTTCATGAGGGGATAAGCTTTTTCTCCGAGATATTGCTTATCGCCGCCAAATGCATAATGTTCCCACAAGTGCTGGCAAAACCACACACCGGCCATTGGCCAGCACGACCATCGGGGGGTACCACTTGGATCCTGATCATACCCGCCGGTTGGTGAGGTTTGCGCCCATGCATCAGAATTATGATGCGCGAGCCATCCCCTGTCTATCCCGTAGTTAATTTTAGCCGTTTTGGCACCTTCCTGCGAAAGACGTTCGACAAACGAAAGGAGAGGCTCGAAGCACTCCTGAAGTCCGGTTGTCTCCACCGGCCAATAGTTCATTTCTGTATTGATATTGGTGGTATAATTGGATCCCCAGGGTGGTTGAACATGCCTGTTCCATATTCCTTGCAGGTTGGAGGGTAAGCTCCCCGCTCTTGAGGAAGCGATGGTCAGGTAACGTCCATACTGATAGTACAGCGCAATGAGGCTTTTGTCTGAATCATCGTTTTGAAATGCTGCAAGACGCTTGTTTACTGGGAGTTCTTCTTTCCCTTCGCCCAAATTCAGGATAACCCTGTCGAATAAATTTTTGTAATCTTCCCTGTGCCTGCTGATCAGCTTTTTGTATCCAAGAGCTTGTGCTTTGGTCAGGTACTCTTCCGCCTTTGTGCCTGCTGAAGTCAGATCGGTGGAAGATTGTTCAAATGAATCCTGATGATAGCTGGTTGCTGCGGCAACAATGATCGTAGCCGAGTTCGCATTTGACAACGACAAAACAGAATCATTCGTTTCGATGTTTCCACCCTGGGGAATGAGAAGCAGGTGGACTTCGAAATTCATTCCCGGGCCATCTTTCTCATTTGAGTATAGAATCTGATTGGGATCGTATTTCCTGTTTGCCACATAGTATGGAGCTTTCCCTTTCAGGATCAGCTTGTTGCCGTCGATGAGGGTTTCGTGGCGCAAATCACTGTTTATTCCCAGATCAAAAGAGACTGCCTCTTTTTTATCTGCTTCAAGTTGAATGACCATTACACGGTCGGGGAATGAGATAAAACTGCTTCTCCTGTATTCTACGTCATTTATTCTGTAAGAGACAGTGGCAGTGGCATCCGAGATGTTTAGATCGCGGTGGAAATCTTCTACGTCATTCCCCTCGCTGTGCATATTCAGCAACAAGTTTGCAAGAGGCAGGTACCTGGCTGTATACGGGCCTTGTGAGTTGTTCTTCCATAAGCTCTCGGCAAGCTTGTAATCGCCTTTGTCAATTGCTTCTCGAATTTTAGGCAAAGCAGCTGGTCCAAGAGGGTTGTTTCGTTCTTCCATGGGGCCGGACCACAGCGTTTCCTCATTCATCTGGTACACCTCATTGAGGGGATTGCCAAAAACCATTGCCCCCAGGCTGCCGTTTCCGAGCGGCAACGCTTCCTCCCATATCCGGGCAGGTGCGTCGTACCAAAGCTTTAAATCCGCTGAAGATTGTTTGTCGGAAGAACAGAACGAAAGTATTATTCCGAGAAGAAGCAACGCTGTATGATGTACTGTTTTCTTCATGTTTAAATTATTTTTGTTCATCTGCGATTTCAAAATATTTATCCGTGTTGGAGATTAGCTTGCTGACGGGTAATTTCTCGTTTAACTCCAGCTTTATTACCGATACATACTTGTTGGGAGCCTGCTGCGGGACTTGGATAGCGATCTGTCTGTTTTTCCTGTCCACCTTTAGAGTGCTGTTATCATTCAGCAAAGAGGCTTTTTTGACCTTGTAGTTTGCATCGAAAATGAGCTTGCCGTCCTTCGGCCACTCGGAGACGCACAAGTACAGAACGGTTTTATTTCCGACATCCTTTCGCGTACATTCGCCCCAGGCTGGGTAAATAAGGCTTCGTTGTGTTCCATAAATTGATTCGCCATATTCCGACATCCATTTCCCCATCTCATTTAACCGTGATTTTGCTTCACCGGGAACATCTCCCAGTGGGGTAGGGCCAATGTTCAGCAGATAGTTTCCACCACGGGCGGCGATCGATGTCAGATTTTTGATTAACTCGTAGGGTGATTTCCATTTTTCTTCCCAGGATTTAAATCCCCATGAACTACCGATATTCATGCAAGTTTCCCAGTCTACTCCCACAATATCCTCCGCCTTTGGAATCAAGCCTTCCGGTGTTTTGAAATCACCTGCGAAGTTGGGTCTTTTTAGCCGGTCGTTGGTAATTACCTGAGGGTATTTGGCCAGCTCCTCTTGTAATCTGGAAGCCTGTTCATCCGTGATCGACATGGGAGTATCCCACCAGATGACCGATACATCGCTGTATCGCTCCAACAGTTCCTTTACCTGTGGAAGCGCCACGCTGTGAAAATATTCGTCGAAGGTATTGTCCGTTTGCAGACAATCCCAGGCTCCGCGGTTGGCAGCCGTAAACTCGTTGATTCGTACCGAGTCTGGGTTTGGCCAGCCTTCGTGCATCAGTTTGCGAGCCGTTGCACCACCGGAATTACACCAGTCCTGTGACTGTGAATAATAAAAGCCAAATTTCATGTCATACTTCCGGCATGCTTTCACAAATTCATCAATCACATCCCGTTTGAAAGGGGTGTAATCCACCATGTTAAAATTGCTGGCATTGCTTTGAAACATGGCAAATCCATCGTGATGCTTGGTCGTGAAGACCATGTATTTCATTCCGGTCTCTTTTGCCAGTTTCACCACTTCATCGGCATTCCAGTTTACCGGATTAAAGGTACTTGCCTTTGCCCGGTACTCCATTACCGGAATTTTACAGCGATTCATGATCCATTCCGCGCCACCGCGTTGCTGGTTAAATCCGTTATACACTCCGCCATACATCGAGTAGGGACCCCAATGGATAAACATGCCGAATTTGGCATCACGCCACCAACTCATCTTTTCGTTGTAATCCAGGGCAGAATTCGGTTTTTGAGAAAAACAGGCGATCGACATCATGACAATTGCCAGAGATAAAAAAAGTTTTTTGTTCATATTTGCTTATATTTTTTGATTAATTGATTTAATCCGGTTTCAGGGAACTGTTTACAGGCGTACGGATATTTTTTCACCATCTTTAATCCGTTTTTTTATTACGGGTTGTCCGTTATTTTTTGTGATGGTCACTTCCAGAAGGACATCATTCAGTCTGTTTACAAATATGGAATAATTGTTTTCATGTGCCCTGATGTTTTCCAGATTCATGTAATTCCAATCTTGCGGCAGACGCGGGGTCATGTCAAACTTTCTTAGCCCCGTAGGCCGTATGCCAAACAAGCCTTCCGTATAAATGCGGCAATAAAGACCGCTCTCGGCCGACAGATGACGCTGTTCCCCTTCAGGCCATGCTTCTATGGCATAAGGCACATGATCTCCCAACAGTCTTTTGCGGGAATATTTTTTCAGGAAATTGATTCCCTGGGTCACTTCTCCTGCTGCAATGCTGCCTCTGAGTGCATACAAGGTAGATCTGTCCCAGAAAGTTTCGGTACCTGCCTGTGTCAGCAATCCGTTATCCGTCCACAGCCTGGGTGAAAATAAAGCCTCTACAGTTCCTTTTGCACGTGTATGAATTCCCACTGTCAGGGGCATGCATATCCAGGAACGAAGGATTTCGTTGCCCTCATAGTAGCGATAGCTGTGAAATCCTTCTATTTCATAGCCGAAATGTGCTTCAATGGCTCTTTCGAGTGCTTTGGCCTGTTGATTGTAAGCCTTGAGCCTGGAAGCAGATATACCCAACTCTTTTCCCAGTAAAACCGCTGAATGTAAAGCATCATAGTACAACGATGAGGTGGTTAGATTTGCATCACCCGCCGGAAAGCGGTTTTCCAGCTCGTCGGAATCGGACGCAACCACTCCGGAAGGTGTTAGTTTCCGGTGGCAAAACTCGAGACACCACTCGATCAATGGCCATAACTCCATCGCTTCGGCTTTGTTCCCGCGGGCAAGCGCGTATCGTGCCGCGCCGTAAGCAATCATGGCTCCATCACCCCGGTCTTTGGCTCCATGCCAGGTACCCACTCCTTCCGAAATAATGGAACTGGGTATCGGTTTATAATCCGGATTCATGAAACGCGCAAAATGGCGGAATGAGTTTAATGCCGACTCGTTTGCGATTTCATAACCCAGGTACGGGAAAAAAGGATTTATGTATTCGGCCTGATCATTGGCCCAGATGGCGGCGTAATATGATTCTCCGCCCGGGCCGTGCATAAGACCTCCTTTGGTTCTGTATATACTTTCCGCACCCCTGATTTTTGCAAATGCAAACATGCTGTTTAAAACAGGATCCGGTGTGCTTAACACCAGATTGTTGCTCCATTGTTTGAGCAGTTTTTTCCGAGCCTCTTTTTCTGCTCCGATGTTTGCGGAGAGATAAGGCGATTCATTGATTTTTCTACCGGAAAAGAGCGCGTAAAACTCCAGCTTCTCACCTGGTTTCAGAACGAATGTTCCCTTTTTTGACAACAGAGCTTCTACACTATACGCCCCATAAACGCCTGCCGAGTCGGGTGTGGAATAAGCAATTTTCCATTCCGGGATGCGAATCGACACGGGTTTGTCTATCCTGTTTTCTAAAGCATATTCCTCACAATAAAAGGGTGATAAAACAGAAGGATAAAGTTGTCGGGTCATGCTGATTCCATCACTCACCAGATTTCGGCCGCTGATATAACTGAAAGAACTTTCCACTCTCATTGCTCCGTCGAACGAGATGTCCATTACTTTCTCATTCGTTAAGCTTTTGTCTTCCACGGTAATCAGTGCCGGGATGCTGATGTCAAACCGCTGTTTCAGGTTGCTTTGTGTTTTGTTGGGTTTCATTCTGAGCATCGGGAAGACCAGGCTTCTGTTCAGATGAAAAGCACCCTCCTTATCCACTCCGTATCGCAATACCACCGATAACATTTGTCCGCTCATCTCAAGATGATCGTAATGTGGTGTGTTGTTTTTTTCAATGATCCATTGAATGGAACCATCTTCCTGTATGTTCCATCTGTCCCCGTTCTGCGCACAAACTAATGTGTACAACAGCAGAAAAATAGCCAATAAACTCTGTTTTTTCATCCGATTGCTTTTTAATTTACCACACTTAATTCCAGCACGGCACTCTCGTATTTCATCGACAGTGGATTTTCAATTCCTTTTTCCATCAACTCCAAACCGGAAAACTTTTTCCCGTTTGCCGGAAATCTCGAGATTGTCCCGTCGGGAATATTAATTTCCCTGATGAGATAATTCTTGTCTTTTGCCAAACCGCTTAAGGTGATTGTGGGGACATGGCCGTCTTCAATCTGATAAATGTAGAGGATTGCCTGGTCTTTGTTTTGTGAAACATAGCTCAACGAAGAGGTGGAACTGCCATACGGAGAGAGCAGACGATACAATTCTCCCGACATCACCAGGTTACGGATGGTGCTTTTATAAATCCGGATCCCTTCCGCTATTTGCTCGCGTTCTTCGGGTGTTGCATTGTCTAATGCCAGATCTACTCCAAATGCCCCGCTCAAGGCCACGTCTATGGCAAATTTCATTTTGGCTTTCCCCATGCGGGTAACATGCGAGGAGATCGTGCTTGCCGGAAAAAAATGGGAAAAACCCCATTGAATTTTCACGCGCTGAATGGGATCCGTATTGTCGCTGGGCCAGAATGAGTGGAAATACCGCAACGAACCAAAATCGACTCTGCCTCCACCCCCGGAGCAGATCATTGCCATGACATTGGGGAAGTTGGTGGCAAAGCGCTCCATCAGCTTTAACAATTCCCTGTTGTAATTAATCAGAAGATGGCTTTGCTCACCCGGGGAGAGATAATTTGAGCCCGGTTGTGTCACATAGCGGTTGCAGTCCCATTTTACATAGGCTATATCCGGATTGGGATGTAAGATGTCATTGATGACGTTCCACTCGAATGCCTGTACCTCGGGACGGGTCAGGTCGAGAATCTCCTGGTATCGGCCCAGAATGGGTTCCCGCTTTGGTTGCGTAATGATCCAGTCCGGATGTTGCTGGTAAAGCTCGCTATTGGGGTTGACCATTTCGGGCTCAATCCATATTCCAAAGTCTATGCCTCTTTTGTTTGCTTCTTTCACCAAATAAGGAAATCCGTTTGGAAGTTTTTTATGGGAAACCTGCCAGTCTCCCAATCCTCTCTTGTCGTCATCCCGGGAAAATTCGTCGTTCCCAAACCAGCCGTCATCAAGCAGAAACAGCTCAGCACCCACCTGTTGCGCTCCGTCAAAAAGGGAGGTCAGCTTCTTCTCGTCAAAATCGCAATGCGTTGCCTCCCAGTTGTTAAGCAAAACAGGACGATCCTTTTGTGGGTCTCTGATGACATAATCAGTGGACCAGCGATGAAATTTCCGACTGATATCTCCTTTCCCGTTTTTGCTGTATGCCCAGACAATGGGCGGTGTAGTGAATTTCTCGCCTTTCTGCAAATGATATTGTGCTCCTGCTGGATTCATCCCGGTGAGGATGCGTAAATTTTTATTCCAGTCCATATCAAAAGCCATCTGAAAGCTTCCCGGCCAGCTCAGTGAAGCCCCAAAAATTTCGCCACTGTTTTCTTCTGCTTTTTGATTCATGGAAAGCATAAACGAAGGAATGCGCATTTGTGTTGCCCGTATTCCAAGTTTTGAGTCCAGGATTTTCATTCCTTCCGTCAATTTTTCTTCCGAAAGTGATGCTTCCCGTTTGTAGTTTCCGATAAACTGCGTCATCCAGTACTCTTTGGCTTTCAAAACAGGAGAGGCCGATGCATACCGATACAGGGTTATTTTTCCGTCTTCGTTGTGTGAGATGGAATTCCATATCTCCATTACATTGGTTTCCGGATACAATTTCAGGTAAACTTCCACATGAAACGGGTAGGCCGGATCTTTTAAAAAAATCGTTGTCAGCTCCAACCCATCCGGCAGTGATTCCCTTTTATGACTCACGTAATGAAGCTCGGTGGAAGTATTGCCATCGGCATGAGTTGCTTGAATTGCCGGCTCGGTGACTACGCCGTTTCCATAGGGTGGTAAAAACTCCCATTCCCGTGTTGGAAGCTTTTTGGGTATTTCTGCCTTGATATCCGCATTGCCAAAATAGAGCTGATAAAGCCGGTCATCGTTTCCCACCATCAGCGTCAGTTTCAATTCTCCCGATGTGATGCTGAAGATCTTTTTTGCGACCGGTGAATCCTGTGCCTGTATGATAAGACAGACAAAAAGCAGGATGGAAAGTCCTATATTTTTTCGAATCATTCTTTTTTCTGATTAGCTGTTTCTATTTTGTCATGAATCTCCACGTTACTTTGCCGATTGTGTTGGGCTTGTTTTTTTCTGCTTTGGAGATTTCTCCAATCAGCCCGTTCTTTTTATCGGTTTTCACGGTCAACGTTCGCCAGGAATATGCTCCCTTCTCGTAATCAAATGTTTCGCCATCGTCGTCGTAAAGCAAATAGCTGTTTGGTTTTGTTCCATAATGACGGACTTCAAGATCCACTATATCATTCGCTTTGGGCGCATGCAGCAGGGGAGCCATCATGGGTATGATCCCGCCATCTTTCACGTATACCGGTATTTTCTCCAACCCGGGTTTCACGGTGATTACTTCTCCATTCCCGGCATATTCTCCCGTATAGAAATCATACCAGTTCCCTTTTGGGAGGATTACCTTGCGTGATTCCTGACCCACGAACATGGGAGCTACCAGGAGGTATTCCCCGGCCATGTACTGATCTTTTACTTCTCTGTTTACAGCCTCCAGGTAGGGATTATCTTCCAGATTCTGCGATATAATTTCCTCGGTCACCTTCACATTGAAACCCGGTTCCAGATTCATGGCCCTGAAAGGGGGTGTTCCTTCAAAACGGTACTTGGCAAATTCGGAGTACCAATAGGGCATCATCTGCATCCGCAGAAGGGCATATTCTTTCACACTTTCGCTTACCTCAGGGAACGACCAGGGTTTTGTTCCGCTGGACCAGGCATTGATCATGGCCATGGGTGAAAATACGACAGACTGGAACCGTCTTAACCACTCTTCCCCGGTTTTGGAACCCCTGACTTCCGGTGTCCACAGCACACCGCTAAATCCACTGTTGATCAATGCCGTGATAAAGTCTTCGTGGCTGTAATAATCGTTGTAAATGACATAGGGCAAAGCATTTCCCCCGGCATTGGAGGCTCTCACCAAGCCGAATGTCCTTACATTTTGATCTTTATACATGTCGGCAGTGATTTTCTGAACCCATAAACCATAGGTCTGACGCATCTGCTCCGCACTTAACCCGGAAGGAAAGGTGGCGACATCCGGCCACAGATAGTGATCGTAGCCATCTACTTCATCAATTTTATACCCGCTGACACCGATGGAGAGATGCTCTTTTTTCAGTTTTTCAGTCCATATTTTCTGTGCCCTCTCCAAGGTAAAGTCGGGTACAATTCCGTTCCAAACTGTGTGAGAGCCACTTAGCGGAGCCATCTCCTTGTAAATACCGGAAGCCGGAGAGATGTAGGGATTGGTCCATAAATTGATGCGCACACCCTTCTCTTCCATCTCTTTTACAAATCCTGCCGGATCGGGGTACCTTCCTTTGTCCCATTCAAAGGAGCAGGGGTAGGCTTTGCTCTGCCATCCGGGTTCCAGGCCGATGTAATCCAACGGGAACCCTTTTTCTTCAAACAGTGCCACCTCTTCCTTCACCTGCTCATCGGTATAAAGTCTTTGCGTACGCTGGGTAAACCCTAATCCCCAGCGCGGAGGTAATGCTCCTCCGCCGCAATACAGATTATACCTGCGGATTGCATCCATCGTGGTAGGGCCTGCAAACAGGTATATTTCCACGCCCGCGGCAGGGACCAGGATCTCCACAGCATCGGAGTAGGGGCGTGACGACCAGTTTTTATCGGTGTTCCTGTCTTGTGCCACCGGTGCATTGGGACTATCTTTCCGTACGCCACTTCCTGCGTAAACCGTTAAATAACGGGCAGAGTTTATCAATACACCATATCCTTGGCTGGAAACGTAGAAAGGAACCGGTGCATGTGTTCGCCCATTATCCTTTCCTCCGTAATGATCCACATGCAGGTTCAGAATTTTTCCCCGTTGATGCACTGTCTGGAAATTCAACCCAAAGCCATACAGTTGTTCTCCTTTCACCAGGGGGATTCTCAACGATGTCTTACCATCCGATATTGCTCCCACGACTTCATTCCCAAGAGCGGGAAAGTCTGCGGCAGGCATTTTTTTCAACGCCCCGGACTGAGGTGAAACATCTGCAACACTCAGTAATGAATATGCTTCGGGTGTTCCGACAATCCCTTTCCAGACACCCGGCTCAACCTGTTGCCAGTTTATTTGCGCTGAAAGGAACAGTGCGACAAAAAATAACGAAGTACTTAAAAATATTTTTCTCATGTGTTTATATGTTGATTATAATGTGAGTATTAAAGCCATATGATTGGATTTCGTATCGGCAGGTTGCGGATTACCTCGTCGTTTACCGGGAAATGGTCGAGTGTTTTCCATACCTCAAGATATGTTTTATTCTTTAATCCGACTGCTCCAAAGACCAGAAAGGGCTGTGCGACAGGCCACTCGTCCCAATACATTACATCGGGTTGATACTTCCACGAAGATTTATCCGATACAAAAGGCAACATAAAATCAATTCCTTTCTGCATATTTTTTCCGTCCGGTGTGGTATATGTCCACAGGTTATCCTCTTCTGTCGATAGTATCCGACATACTGTAGCCATTGCATCGAGATTGAAGAGCGAATATCCATAGGGTTTGGTCCTGCGCAATTCGCGTGGGAAACTTCCGTCTGCAGCCATCTGATCCGGCAGAAGAACGGTCTTGTACCGGTCCGAACAAAATTGCAACAGATCGTTGTTGCCGGTATATTTTGCAAAGATGGCAGCCTGCATCACCCAGCATGTGCCGTGGTTATTTTGAGCATTCATCTCGGCGATTCCATTTGGATGCGTTGTTAGCCACGTCAGGTATTCCGAAAACCATTGTTTGGTTCCTTCCATATCCTCCCCGGACAATAACCCGTGCTTCTCCATTTGAATTAACGACTGCACCACCTCAATCAGGTGAATGGTGTCAATGATTCCAATTCCACGTCCCGTGGTGATGCCCATGATTGCCTGTGCATAGAGCAGGTTCGGATTCATCTTTGTCTCTTCGTTGATAAACCACGCCCGGATATGTACCAGCGCGGCATCAATGTATTTCCGGTCTTTTGTCAGCAGATAGGCCGACGTAAGGTTGCCGACCAGTGTACTGAAGCGGATCATCGCATGCCGGTGTGCAACGAAATTATCGGGATTTGTTTGTCCGTCGCGTTGTACGTAGGGACCCTCCGGATTGAGTGAGTCCGGCCACCAGTAATCGCCTTCCGAAAAGAAATCATGTACTCCCCCGGCGCTTCTCTCGCTCCGATAAGCGGTCACGGTGAGGGGTTGTTCGTTCAGATTATTTTCCGCTCTTTTCAGTATCTCATCTTTTAATTGACCCTGTATAATCTTTGTCACCGGATCTCCCGTGGAACAAGACTCCAGGAAAAGGAGCGTGCCAGTCAGGACCAATAATGTAAAAAAAGTTCTCATTGTTAATATATTAATTTGTTTTTTTATGTTTGCTCAAACGAGATAATTCAGCCAACTCTGACTTCTTCTCCTGTTGCATAACGAAAATAATCATTCTTTGTCAGTAGATTATCTGTATATTTCCACTTTCTCCGCATCATCAAAGATAAACTCCGGTCGAGAATCGGGATTTTTCAAATGGAACGTGACGTTTCTAAGCACCAGGTTCTTTACATGACGTGCCCATACGCCGTAGGCAGGAATATAGGGACCAAATGTTTTCACCTCCGGATATTCTGAAATCGCTTCCTGCACAACGCGTTTCGCATGCTCTTCGGTACCTGTGCCCAATAAGGTGATCTCAATATTTTCCAATGTCAGGTCGGTAATGTAATGGCCCGGGATACCGGTGATCAGTATTCCGGTAGGAGGATCTAATTGTGAATTATCGTCTGCAACCGCTTTTACATTTCTGACCTGTACACGTTCGAACAAGCCGACGGGTTGTTGTAGATCCTCATTTTTTCTGAAAACATTCAGCCGGGCTCCAAGTCGGAACATCATGGGCGTCCGCACATTCTCCATGGTGATGTTTTCAATGATGACGTCCCTTAGTTTTGCACCATCGACCGTGAAAAGCTTGATTCCACCGTTTCGGGTGTCGTAGATACGACAATTGGTAATCTTTATATTTTCAAAACCGGACATCGATTCGGTGCCCATCTTGATCCCCGCCTGATTGCTTTTTAAGCGCATATTGTCGACAACAATGTTTTTACAGGGCATTTTTGACGATGTGGATTTGAAACAAAGCGCATCGTCACCGCTCACGATATCGCAATTTGAAATGGTGACCTCCTGACAGCCGTCTATATTGATTCCATCGTTATGGGCTACGCCCACACTTTCTATTTTGACGTTGTCAATCGCAATGTTTTTGCTCTGGAAATAGTGAGATGTCCATGCCCCGGCATACTTGAGGGTAATGTCCTTTATGTTCACTCCGTCGCAACGGACAATGCGCAGTAAAAATGGTCTTAGGCCCCATCGTTGTCCTTCGGGCCTTGTATCGGTTTCAATATGTCTTGCTTTCAGGGCGGATCCTTGTCCGTCGATCACCCCTTCTCCTTCGAGTCCGACGTTCTTTGCGTCGATGGCAACGATGAAAGCTGAGCCGACTTCAATACCCAACCCCTCGGTAAACGGGTCCAGGTTTTTATAGGCGTTTATATCCGTCGTTCCCAGTAGGAGCGCATCTTTTTGAACGGAAAGTGTCACGTTGTCTTTCAGTACGATGGTTGCGCAAAGATAGGTTCCCGGGGGAACAGTAACTTTTCCTCCGCCACTTTCGGAACATCTGTCTATTGCCTTTTGAATAGCGGGGGAATCCAGTTTTTTCCCATTTCCCCCGGCACCAAAGCGCTTCACGTTAAAATCTTTTCCTATAGCCAATCCGCTACAGAAAACAAATAAGATTGAAATAATTAAAATTTTTTCTTTCATGTGATTTTTATTTTTTGTGCCACCATGCCGGGCCATATTTGCTTTTATCGAGGAGAGCTTCGTTGGGTATCGTTCCCGCGGATTGAGATACCGGGACAGTCAAACCCTCTTTTTTTAGAAGTGTAACCTCACCTTGGGACATATTGTTGCCTTCCATTCTACCATTTCTGTCAATCATGAGGTTGTTTTCCAGCCGGATGCCGTCCGTTTTGTCGTAAGCCTGGATTAAACTTTCTTCGTTTGTGCAATACACAAGGTTATTTGCAATAACTGTATTCAGTGGACGCATGTTGCGGTTGGGGCCGTTTCCGTGTCCGAACTGAAAGGGAATCGAACAGTCGTAAAAGGTGTTGTTGAAGATCACCGCATTTTTCACCTGATCGTACTCCTTTGGTTGCGCGTTGGGGATGCCGTTTACCAAGACCAGGGCACTGCCGACCCCCTTTCCCCGTAATCCGGAAAAGAAGTTATTGAATACTTTCTGGTTCTCGTTGATCACGCGTACACCTCCCGTTCCATCGACGCCATTTCCCAGGAAAATGTTCCCATAGACGATGTTCCGGTGTCCATGCCTTAGCGTGAGCATCCCCTTGCATTCTTTAAATACATTGTTGATAATCATGTTTTCACACGATTTGACCGATATGATTTCCAATTCCCCGTCGCACTGTTCAAAGAAATTTTCCTCCACTTTTGTCCATCCGTTCAGGTGGGAAGTCTGGGAAAGCCCTATCTGAATAGTTTCTCCGCCGTTCTCGCCCAGCGGTTCCCTTTTACCAAAATAGTTGCGATAGATATGATGATTGGTTTCTGTACTTGTCAACGAATCCAGTCTCACCGTGAGCGTCATCCCTTTGTTGGTCTTTCCCGTAAGGGAGCAATATTCAACCCTGTTGCTTTTACCGTTTATTTGTATCCAAAAGTCGTTTTTGCTTTTATCCGGGTTACTGAAGTCTTCTATTACACAATTTGAAATAATGCAGTGATTTGCCACTTCGTTTTTGTTCCTGAATTCAATCACACTACCTGAAGGGGTGTAGCCATTTCTGAAAATTAGCCCCACCACACGAAGATATTCTCCGCTCAATTTCAGATTTGACTTCCCTTCGATGCTGACTTTTCCGGGAGTCCCCGCTCTTAACGTAATGGGAGCCTCCGGTGACCCTTTGCCAAAGAACTGAAACTCCGCATCTCTCCAGATGCCGTTTTTTAAGACAACCTCATCTCCCGGGGCCAGAGTGGGTACTGCTTTGTTAAATTCTTCCAGGGTTGCCACAGGATATACTTTCGCCTGTACAAGTTGCAAGGATTCAACAAATATTAAGCCGATGGCAATCCAATATTGTATTTTCATAATCTTGTCTCTGTGTAAATGTATCTTTAAATTATTTTTTTATATATCAATTCGATGCCTTTCCCGTTTTTGGGGTCGAGATTACGTGAATAACGACGGGATTCGTCACTATCCCAGTGTTCGTGTACCCCAAGGCTGGATACTTGCTTCCCTTCCTGCATGTATTTTGTACCCGAAGGCGGGTTTTCCGCTTCCGCCATTTCGTGAAGGTAGTCGTCGGCATTTTCCCGGATCAGCATCCACGGACGGTTCTGGTTATCCACATCGATGTTATTCCTGGTCTGCGAATAGAGGATGTCCAATCCCACGGAGTCGAGTGCCACACCATCCATTGAGGCTAAGATAGACGATGGCCATTCTGGATTGGCGTATGGGTAAATTTGATTGAAAAACGGTGCATTCGGAAAATGCATGGCGTACGAAGAGTGTTTTCGGGCGCAATAGAGCCCGTCTAACATATAAAGTATGGTTTTCCTGCCAAGGGCAGGTGATGCTGCAAGGTCAACCAGTGGTGAATAGGTCTTGGGTTTGGCTTCGCGGTTGGTATTCATTACCCCGTGCAACTCTGAAGGGCCAAGTATCGAGCCGAAATGATTCTTGCCGGTCATGGTGACTGCTGTTTGTCCTTCATCACCCTTTTCCATATTTGAATAGGGATAGGAATGGCATTTTAGCATGGCAAGATTAATGATGTACGTTGCTTCCAGTACCTGTTTGGGTATCCGGGAAGCCTTTTCGTAATCAACACCGTTAGAATATTGTATCGCTTTTACCCAATGGGGCATTTCAAAACGGCTATGGTCGACGTACACCGGGTGTTTCTGGTCGTCGGTGAACTCTTTCTCCTGCATGAAACGTACATCCTTGAAATCGTTCCATACCTTCCGTGTCAAGGCATTATAAACATATCGTTTCCCATCGTATACCAATATCCGGTTTTCCGGCACGCCGGCGTATTTAACCAGCTGCTCTATCACAGCGTATACTGTTTGTGGGGCCACATCGGTGTAATTGTTGGTGCGTTCGGGACGGTTTGTGGAGTTCATATTGATTTTTACCGCCACGATCTCATCTTCTTGATAACCCCGTTTCAGGTGTCTGACGGATTGATTGTGATGTTCAAAAATAGCTTTCCATGCCTGATCGAATTCTTTCTTGCCGCTTAACTTCGTGATGACGTCGCCCACCATGGTTGTCACGCGTTGTTGATCCGTATTTTCGTCGAGCCACCACGGACTCTCCATCGACTGCCAATTTCCATCCCAATGTGCAGCTCCGGGAGCATGTGCCCAGACTACCCGACCTGGGTAGATACCTTGCGCCAGGCCAATGGGCTGATTGATTGCATCCGGCTTCCAGTTATACGCTGTTGCAGGTTGGGTTGATGCCTGCTGCATGGCGAATGCGCCGGTTGCTGACAGGATCCTCGAAGGCACAGCCGATGCCAAAATTCCCATGCCCGTTTTCTTTATAAAGTCTCTCCTGTTTGTCATAGGTGTATTTTATTTTCTTTCAACTCTGAACCAATATGTATATCAATAACCAATACCGGAACAACGAATAGTTTTTATCTTTTCTCCGGTAATTCCTTCGTTTTTGACTTCTAATCCGGTAATTCCGGCATTGTGCACATCATCCAGAACCACGGCATACCGGCCATCGGCCTCTTCCGTCCTGATCACACAATCTTTCATCGTCAGCCCTTTGGCATGGCGTATCCAAAAGCCGTAGGAGGGTTGTATCCGGAAGTCGGACACGTTGTAACGCCCCACACCCAATTCCGGGGGGATCAATCCGGCGTCGGCTGCAGTGTGCCCTCCCTTTACCGTCATGTTCACGTCGCTGAAGCGAATGTTTTCGATGTACCCGGTATGTTGCCCGTTTGGCAACCTGAAGGTGAGACCTCCTTCCACATCGGCATCGTCGGGTAGCTTGTACCCCGCGATAATAGCCGTCGCTTTATTTTGAGAGCCGTCGTACGCTTTCCATCTGTCCCCACGGAAAGAGCTTCCGCCGTATACCTCCGAAATGTCCACACCGTGGATGGTGACGTTCTCCACTCTTCCGATATTCACGTTTGTCGCCAGCAGTTCGCTGCGCGTCGTTCCATGCTCATTGAATGAGAACTTCTCCACATTTGCACCGATGATGCGCGCTCTGTTTGAAATGGAAATAAAGAAAGGCGCCCTTGTACGTTGCATGACCGAACGTGAATGGATGCTTCCTGTACGTCCGCTATTCAGGTGTATGTTTTTTATGTGGGCCCCATCGTTTGTAGAGATGGAGAAGCCTGCCTTGTTGGATCCCAGCACATAGATATTGTCCACATATACATCCTGGATATCGTCAGCAGTTTCGGAGCCGATTTGAAACAAGTTGCAGTTGGTATCGCCGATGATATTTCGCACCATGTAGTTTTTTACGGGTCGTGTGAATCCCAAAGCGCAATCCGATCCCAACTTCACAATGTCATCGGAACTGACTTTTGAGTAAATATTGGTTACCGTTACGTTATTGCATGCCATAAAGTCGTAAATGTCACGCGCGTTGGTACTGTTCTTTTTTGCAAAGTAAGTATCATGTACATAGATTTGATCTGTTCCCGTAGCCAGAAGTACAAAATGCCCCCCTCTGTCTATTTGCAGCATATTACTGTCGTCGTGTCCGTTGCCGTTGATATAGTAAGGCAAATCTTTTTCAGGGTCGTACCACAGATCCTTTCCGTTGTCAAGTCCGCCAATCTCGATATTGGTGCACAATTTAAAAGCGAACATCTTGTCTGCCCTTCTACCGGGTGCATTGTTCATCACACGATCGGAAGTAGCCAAAACTCCATTTCCGGTGATATAGCCGTTACCGATAATTTTGATGTTATCCGCCCTTTCTGCAAAGAACATCGCATTGCGAAAGAAGGTGTGTCCCACATCCTGTTTTGTCAGATAATTTTCGGGATCCTGATAGGGCTTCGGATCGGTGGGTGATAATCCCGAACGATAGGCAAGATCGCTGAACCAGGTAGCTTCCGGTTCGTCGCTACCTTCAATGGCCTGAATGGTAGCGTCCCTGTCGATGTAGAGCCAGACGTTGCTTTGCAGGTGCAGAGTCCGTACGTTGTATTGTCCTCCTGAAAATAGTACGATGCCGCCCCCAATCTCATTCATGAAGGCCAGGGCTTCGTTGATTTTTTCCGTGTCGTCGGTTTTTCCCTCTCCCGTTGCGCCCATCGTTTTCACATCCAGCATGCCCGAATAATGCCAGGCAATGTTGGAACTTCCCCGGTTTGATCCATCTTTGACTTCAAGCCTGAATGCATACAGCTGGTTAGGGGTCAGGTCGCTGATTGTTGCCTTATCACTTGATGGATCAATGATCGCGTTGGCTTTTTGCCAGCTTTTTCCCTTATCAGTCGATTGTAATAAATTGACCCTGGAAGCATTTTTGGCCGGCGTCCATGAAAATTCGGTTGTTGTGAGTACCACTTTCTCATATTTTTTTGGTCGTGGCATGATTCTGACAAAGTCGCTGATTTCATTGACTACCGTCAACGTCGCGTTTTCCATCCCTCCACCGGGACTTGTGCAACTTTCAGGAGCTGAAGTTTTGTAGCGCGACGAGAAAAGATACTGTCCCGTTTTTTGTATACCCGGATTTTGAATGCGGATAACTAAGTCGGCTCCGTTTGCCGGCCTGAAGTCGAGATTTGAGATGATCAGCTGTTGTCCGCTGGTTCCATTCTCATTGATTGCCACGCGCCCTACCTGGCGATAGGAATAATTCGTACCCGTACGACCAATGGACTGGTTGGGCAGATCTTTCAGTAATACTTCACCGCGGCCGATCACATTGATATACGTATTTTCCGGGGTTATGCGTATCCCTTCGGGAATGGTGATAACCACTTCCGTCATCGGCGAACGTTGGCCGGCATGGAAATTCAGTATAATATCGTTTTTGCTACCCACTGTCATCCGGGACATTTCCAATAAGAGCTTACCCCTGAGGGCAGCACGCTGTAACCCGACTTTCCGTGTCTGCTTTTTCCCCGTTATTCTATTCACTTTTTCAATGTAATCGCCCGGTTCAAAAGATCCATCTGTCTTTTTCCTTCCCGACGGATGAAAGACTGCATACATGAATTCCGCATCACTATCCACTGCTTTCAACAGCTGCTCTACTCGGAAGGCCGTAGTGGTTATTCCCTCGTTTTCGGGCGTATCTACTGTAAACTCTTGGGTCAGGCCCGTAATGAGAATAAGTGAATCGGGTGTTTCATGATAAACATGTTTCTCTGGCAAAAGCGCACCGAAGAAAGGCTTACCGGTATTTTTCGCCAATATTGCCTCTGTATTTATGATAATAAAGATGCACAGGGGTAATATAAATGGGAAAGTTCTCATATCAGGATAATTATTTATTTTTATATTGATTATTTCTGATGTCTTGCGTTTTAAATCTTGTTTCCTGGTTCTTTTTTCGGCTTCTCCATGATCGTGGTTCCCCACAGGAAGGCGCCGACGGTCTCCTTTGCGTTTGTCATTCTGTTATAGTGTACATAGGTCTCATAATCCGGTTTCACGGAAATCCCGTCGCCCCCTCCTTCAATGTCCACCAATCCTCTTTCGTTGATTTTGGCAAACGAAATCAGACATTTGTATGCTTTTTTCACAACGAGATTGTATTCTCTGTGAGAAATGAGATTCAATTCGATCCCTTTTTGCAGAGCATACAAAAACATTCCGGTACCCGACGGGTCAATCCAGTTGTCCGGATGGTTGCCTTTGTCCACAATCATATACCAGCCGCCTGTTTTTTTATCCTGCTGCTTTTTCAGATCCGCCGCCATCTCCAGGTATATGTTTTTAATTTCATTGTATTTCGGATGAGTTTGGGGCATTTCTGCCAGTAATTCGGCTACGACCAAAGCAAACCAGCCCATCCCTTCACTCCATACCTCGGGTGAGAGTCCGGTTTTGGGGTCTGCCCATTTCACCGACTCCGGTTTTTCGGTCCAGGCGTGCAGGTACAGGCCGGAGTTTTCTTTTCGTAAATGCTTTGCGCAGACCAGCACCTGGCGGGCAGCTTCATCGAAACAATAGCCGGTGTCGCCGATTGATTTTCCATATCTGATTAAAAACATTTGTCCCATGAAGACGCCATCGATCCACATATTGGGAGACTTATCCCCATGCCAGAACTGACCGTCGTAACTCCTCGGGTAGGTGTCAAATGCCTTTCTGAACTGATCTGCAGCGGTTTTATAACGAATCTCCTTTGTGTATTCATACAGGCCTACGATGCTGTTACCCGTCATGATATTATCCAGGTTGGTGAGTTTATCTCCATGGAAGTTGCCCTGCTCATCCACAAAGTGGTCGACATATTTCTTTATGAAATCCATGTATCGGGCATCTCCGGTGTAACGGTACAGCATCTCAAAACCATAGAATATATAACCCTGTACATACGACCAGGGTTTCCAGTATGCTTCGCGATAATCGGGATAACGTGCCATGATCGAGGCTGCTGTGGCCAATGACCAATACTTTACGGGTTTGCCGGGCGTATAAGGCAGGCGTGCATCGGGTAATCCCTGTGATGTGCCACGCCGTGCTTTGGCAGCTATCTCTTTAGGATAGTAATTATTTACCGGATGAACCACAATTTTGGCTCTTCCCCCCAATGAATCGGAGTAGAGATTGGCCGTGAAAAGGGCAATTACCTCATTTTTTTCGTTTGTAAAGACAAAGGGACGTTCAATTCTTGCAAATTTCTCCGTTGATCCGTCATCATAAACTACCGGTTCATTTCGGTTGAAGATCGGTTTTTGCGATACCAGATGGTATGTCACGCCATCTTTTGAGTAATATTGAGCCCCCCCCTTGGTTACCCCCGTGGCTTTCGCTTTCCAGTCGTTACAGATGATGTTGTATTGATTGTTTGCCCACCAGATGGTTGGGTCTTCCAATTCAAAGTCGTTGGGAAGGAGGTTTTTTCCCTCTTCAATAAGCGAATAGGGACCTTTATAAGAGGGGGCAACAGCGGCCAACCCCCTGTTTTTGTCATCCGCATCGCGCAGACGGCCAAAAAGATAGACACTCCCATCTTCCCGTACAAGAGGTGCAGGGTTGCTAAAGCGAAGAACCGGCTCATCCACCCTTGTCCACGGGCCTGTTATTTTATCGGCTTCGGCATAACCGGTCTGGTTGGCCGAGTTGATATAGTAGAGTACAAACTTATCTTTTGTCTTTACAATTTTCACATTGTGTACGCGAGAGTTATCCCATGCGTCCGGCCGTTTTTGTAAAACGACTTCCTGAAATTCATAAGGACCGTACAAGTCTTTAGAAGTCGCCCTGACGCATTCCGAATATTTGGTCCAACCTCCCAGTCCGTACTTTACCGGCCAGCGGGAAGCAAACATGTGGTAAGTTCCGTCTACTTTTATCACCGTCGGGCACCAGAGTATGTAATCATCCATGGAAAAGCCGCCATTCTTAACCGCTGGAGAAAGATAGTCTTTGATGCTTTCAACTTGCTGTGACTTTACTGTAAATGGTAGCACCAACAGTAAAAAGAGTATGCAGAGTATGATTTTTTTTCTTTTCATTTTGATCTTCCTTTTGATTATGGCTTCTCTAAAAGAGCAGCGGCACACCATAAAACGGGTGCCTGCCCGTGCATATCTCCCACTTTTCGTAGTCTGTCGAGATAGTATTGACGGTCATTTTTGCGATTTGTCCCTTCGCATACTTCATCAATGTATCCATCAGAGTTAATATGTTTTACCAAGGCAGGCCAGGCTTTTTCAATGACAGGCATGTATTTTTCCTTGTTCAGCCAACCCCGTTTTAGGCCCACAATCATTGCATAGGTAAACATGGCCGATCCGGAGGTTTCGTCCCATGCCTCCTTGTCATCGATGAGTTGCCCCCAAAGACCGGATGGTTTCTGATATTTTTTCAAACTTTCCATCATTCTCAAATAAGATGCCAGAATGGGTGTTCTGTATTTATTATCCAGGGGCAGCGAGATAAGCAGCTCAGTCATTCCCGCAGCCATCCAGCCATTTCCGCGTCCCCAGAAATATGGGGCATCGGGAGAATGATAAAACAAGCCGTTAGCCTGCTGCAGGGTATCGAGATACACATACATCTCATAAGCAGTCCTGTCGATATATTTCCTGTCGGCCGTTGCCCGGTAGGCTTGTGTCTGCACCATGGTAATCATAAACATATCGTCTATCCAGTAGCGTGTCTGCCATGTAAGGTTGTTATCCAACAGCGTTTTATAACCTGCTGCTTGGTCGAGAGTTACATTCTCCGGCATTTTCCACTGGGCATCTGCAATCTGAAGGGCAAGATCCAGGTACTTTTTTTCTTTGGTTTGCATGAAAAGTTCGAAAGGGACTGCGCCAAAAACTGTATTGTCCACATGGGCCGGTTTCGGTATCAAGTGACTTTCGTTGTTTATCAAATGCTTAAACCGGTCGTCGAGCTGATTTAACAACGCATTGTTATTGGTTACTTTTGCAAATCGCAATGCACCGTACCAGGCACACACTTCGGGATAAGTGATTGATTTTGGTGGAGTGGGAGGGCGAAAGCTATTGTGGGGACTCTCTACAAAACGATTTGAAACAAGCAATCCTATTTTTTCAGGGTTATTGCTCCCTGTCCATTTGCTCGTCGCTATATCCTGAGAAAAGATACAGCATGGATATATTAAAATCAACAACAATACTATTTTCTTCATTTCGATATAATTTATTGGTTATTTACAAAAAGCAGCAGATCTCCCGGTTTTGTGGGAACGGAGATATGCCTGTTGCTTGTATCGAAAACTTTTCTGCCATTTTTATAGACAGATACTTTTCCTTTTTCCCAAGGATTGCGTAAGTTGCATTGTAAGCCCGAGTTCGATTTAACCTCCACAAACTCGATTATCCCGTTTTCCATTTTGGATGATACGAGGAAGTTGCCTCGGGCTAAAAGGCTGAAATGTGCATTCCATTCTTTGGGCCAGGCAGGAAACAGATGAATCACCGTCTCCTTTCCGGGTGAGGGCGGAATGCTTTGACACAAGGCATGATGAAGAGCGTCGGCTGCACGACCCAAGCGTTGAACGCCCGTGGTTTGGAAGCCTTCGCGCAGGTCCATCCGGTTTCTCATAATTTCTGTTTCCCGGGTTTCAATCTGATTGGGAACCAGATATCTGACTGCGTCTACCCGTCCGAGTTGGGCTCCCACGACAGGAAGCTTTGAGAGGACATATACGGGAGAATCCTTATTTATCCCGGTAGGAAAATAGGCATCAAATGTATTTTGGGCTATTTGCATCATATCCTGGTCTGTAGATGCTAACGTGTATAAATCGAAAAACCAGACAGGCATGGTATTGGGATCGGGAACGCGTGAGGCTGGGCCTTTCAATACCGGGAGGAGTGACCGGACAAATATAACCGGTTTTCCGTTTAATTCGGGATGCGCATTGCTTAAAGGCAGTGGTGACAGATTCACCAGGATCTCATTCCACTGTTCACGTAGATCGATATCGACATTCAAAATCTCGGCAGCATGAATGGCAACCGGAAAAATTCCCATCATGGACGAAATCTCTTCCACCGTATTGTGTCCGTCCCATACCGACTCATTGTCGTTTACATGCCGGATATGATATTTGCCGTCACGCTCCTTTTTCAGATGGGGAAAGTTCCGGTAAAACTCTGCTACCCCCTTTATCATCGGATATGCTCTTTCTCTAAGCCATGCTTTGTCTTGGGTATATTCATAATACAACCAATATTGATAGGCAATTTTAGCTCCCCGGGAGAAAATATGTGTGACATGCCCGAAAGGACCGCCTCCCTTATCTGAGAAATGCCAGGCGCCATCCTTCCATCCTTCGTCCTGCTTCCAGTTCCATCGGCTGTTGAACGGCATTTTTGTTTTTGCATATTCGTTGAAGGAGTCTGATCGCTCATCCCAAGGCTTTCTCAGCAAATACAGATCCCGCATCTCCTTTGCAATTTCATCCGGTAGCTCCGGCAGGCCGTCGAAACCGACAGTCTCAGGGATGAAGATTCCCTTGCTGTCCCATTGTTGTACGGCGGCACGCTCGAGAGATGGCATCATTTGGGAATACATGTCAAAGAACGGCTTCATCAATTCCATCCGGTTTGTTGGAAATAATCCGTTGTAATAGCAACTCTGGTTTGCTCCCCAAAAGAGATTTCCCCATTTCCGCAAATCGCCTCCGGTAGTCCAGAGCATGCCGTTAAATTTTGGTGCGTATGTGCCCCGAGAGGATGATCCCATCACATATTGGAAATAGGTGTAGTTCTCCATTATTTTGCCGGCTACGCCATCATTGCTGTGCAACTTAACGAACGATTTTTCCCAGAATGCTTTCCACCACTGCTGATGATGCGATAAAACAGCATCATATCCCAATCCTGTTGCTCTTTGAAGTTTTTGTATCGCCTCCTTCTCCACATCCGCATCTTCGTTGAATGAAGCTACACTTGCCACGTATACCTGAAAATCGTTTCCATTTTCCGGGATTGTCGTTAAAGTGATATCCGTTTCATTTGCGAATCTCGATTTAGACGGGACACCTACTATCTTCACGGCAACAGCCGTCTTGCAAACAAAGTTTTCTTCTTTGAATGTTTGCAAGAGCAGGATTGTGTTTTCCTCTCCATTCTTCAGCGATGAGGTGGCAGAATGGTCTCCCGTTTTCGTGATTAAGGGTCGTAAAGACCTTAAATGAACGACAACGGGAGAGGATTCATCATATGCCACATTCATCACCATCACATCCTCATCGCTCCACACAAAAGTCTCGGTATTTACATGCTTTCCTTTGGTCGCTATGGTGGCTGTATAACATGACAAGTGCTGCATAAATTCATTTCCGGAAAACAGGTCGTTATAGTTTGGGAAATCGATGTCTATAAACCCTACGCCACCGCAATAATCCGTGTGTCGCTCATAGAAATTATTGCTTTCGGCATTATTTCCAAATACATCTGTCCTGTTCAGCTGATACCGGATTGAGGTTGGGGTGGTCCATTGCAATGTCCCCATCACTCCGTTGCCAATAGGAAGTCCTTCCTCACTTGTCGATACCGGAGTTTTGTATACTAAATCGGCGGAAGACGCATATTGCCTGAAGTTAATTTGTGGTTTCAAGGATTCCTGCCCGACAACTCCCATTGAGGTTATCGCGAAAAGAGAACTTATAAATACCAGAGGTTTCATGCTTGTTGTAGCTTAATAAGGTGAGTTATTTTCCCATCCTGCAGGAAGCATGATGTTCATCACATTTTGAGGTATCGGCCATAGATTTCCATCCCATTTACATACGATCGGTTTTGATAACATTGGATTTGGAATTTTCATTGGAATTACATCTTTTGCAATGTCCCACCTTTTTATATCATAGTATCTAACTCCCTCGTAGGCTAATTCCACTCTCCGTTCGTTGCGAATGATTTCTCGTGTGAGTTCTGTTTTCGCAGGCATTTCCACCCCTTTGCGTTTCCGTACATCATTCAGGGCTTTTAAGGCTCTTGGGTCGTTACCTTGTCCCGCTTCGAACATTGCCTCGGCATATAATAAAAGTAAGTCTGCATACCGCATCAGTACCCGATGTTGTGCACTAATTTTATCTCTTGCCTGTACCAGAGACTTGTTGACACCTTTTTTCCAGGCAAGGGAACTCACAGGGATATTTCCTTCAGAAGTTCTTGGAGATCCATCACGGGGCGGAAACTGTTTTGTTGAGTAGGTGTAGATTGTAGGATCAAGAATTTTGTCTTGTTTTCCTGTCTCTGTATTCCATGTCGTATATTGGAATGTTTTGGTTGATGTCCCGTTATACATTTCCCAAGGATCGCCCACCATAAAAATGGTCATGCCCAATCGTGGATCCTTCACACCCGGGGATTTTTCTTCATATGCTTTCACCAAATCAAATAAGGGATAACATGACATGCGGCTTCCGGTATACTGATCAAACTGATGCATATCATCCGGCGATGAGTACCATACGGAAAACATAATCTCCGGGTTATTTATCTGGTTGCCGAAGAAAATACCGGCATAATCATCGGAAAGCTTGTGGGGATTTTTTGCATCACCTATCAGAGAATAGGCTGTGCTTGCAGCTTCTGCATATTTTTTATCATACATCAATATTCTGGTTTTCAGCAAAATAGCAGATCCTTTTACTGCATGACCAGTAGTGTAAGCTTTCAGGGGAAGTCCTTCAATTGCCAAATCCATGTCAGAAAGTAATTGAGAAACGATCTTACTTACGGGATCGCGCGGCAAGTTCATATAGGGCATATCAGCAGTTACAGCATTCAGAACAAGCGGAATATCTCCATATTGCTGAATAAGCAAAAAATAGAAATAACAACGATTGAAAAGAGCCTCACCTTTAAATTGTTTATAATCGGCCTCGGAAAGTAATTTTTTTACTTCTTCTCTTTCCAGGTTGTCCAAGAAGAAATTGCAATATGCCACACCTTGCCAGGCATCATTCCACATGGTAGTTACGGCTCCTCCGGTTGAGGCAGTCATTCCTCCTTGTGCGATATTTTGTAAACTCTGAAATCCGGATGAGGAATATGCATTGTCACTCAATGCTTCCAAATCCATCGAAGAACCATTTCCTGCACCCATTCCACCAATCACCTGGGAGCGATAGCGGAGATAGGTAGAAGTCAGACCCTGTTCAATATCCTGTTTATTTTTGAAAAAAGTATTTTGGCTTAACTGATCAAGGGGTTGTTTATCCAGAAATCCTTCGCAACTATTCAAAACGGCAATACCCAAAAAACAGATTAAAATCTTTAAGTATTTCATAGGTTTAATTATTAACTGTTTATGATCTTCATTTTTTATTCGTAATATTTTGATATAAAGCATGGCTTGATTAAAACATTACTCTTAACCCTACTGTGTAGATTTTAGCTTGCGGATACAAGGCATCGCTTGAACCTTGTCCAGTACGTTCCGGGTCAATCTGGCCATCAAAGAATTTTGTGAATGTAAGTAAATTATCACCTGAAAAGAAGAATCTCGCATTCTTTATGTACATTTTGTTTGCTATTTTTTCAGGCAAATTAATTCCAAATTGAAGGCTCTTCATGCGCAGATAGGAAGCGTCTCTGAGGAAGAATGATGAATTCCCTGCTTGCATTGGTCCATAGCCATCCATATAAATGTGTGGAATATAATTGGAAGTACCTTCTCCATCCCAGGCATCTCTCCAGAATACGGGTGGGGGAGATGCTTGATTGAACGGGGAAATACCCCAGGAGGAGACATATAGTTTTTTTCCCTGGATGCCTTGAAAGAAACAACTTAAGTCAAAAATCTTGTATGACAGATTAATATTGAAGCCATAGCCAAATTTTGGAAAAGAACCGGATACCGGAGCTCGGTCATAATTGGCATCGATAACGCCATCAGGCACCCCGTCAGGACCACTGATATCTTTATAGCGGATATCACCGGGTTTAATAGTAATGGTACCGGCGTATTTACGCTCAACCGGCTTCCCATTAAATTTCTCTCCATCGATTTCTTCCTGAGTTTGATATACTCCGTCTTGAATAAGAACGTAGTAGGTGTTCCACGGTAATCCTTCGCGACGAATGTTCACTCCGCTAATCTCTTCGGCACCATATTTTATCAATGTATTTTTATATGTATCCAAATTTGCTTTCACACTATACTTAAAATCACCTACTCTATCCTCATATCCTATGATAATATCCCATCCAACGTTTTTCATTTCACCTTGATTGACCGTAGGACCGCTGATACCAACGAAATTAGGAACCTGTAAACCGCGCAATATATCGGTAGTGTATTTATGATACCAATCAACAGATCCTGATAATTTATTTTTCAAAAATCCAAAATCAACTCCAATATTGGTTGAAGTGGTTGTTTCCCATTTAATATTGGTATTTACCATTTTGTTACTATAGTAACCATTGCTCATCGTGCCTCCAAAATTATAGCCCGAGGTAGTAAGAATAGCCTGATAGGGATAATTGCCGATATTTTGATTTCCCAATTGACCCCAGGATGTTCTGACTTTAAGATTGTCTACAAATGAGACAGTTTTAAAAAAGGGTTCTTCGGATATTCTCCAACCGGCAGACACCGAGGGGAAAACGCCCCATCTGCCGGTACTGGGAAGACGTGAAGTACCATCATACCGGATATTTGCTTCAAACAAATATTTTTGTAAATAATCATAATTAAGGCGACCGAAGAATGATGATAATGCCCACTCATCTACGGAACTATTATTGGTTTGAGCCGGAGTTGGCCCCATATTTAGGTACCACATATCCTTAATTGTGTATCCAGTTCGATAACCTTCAATCTGTTCAAACTTGTAACTTTCCTGGCTATATCCGCCCAGAATATTGAAGTTATGAACTTCATCCAATGTTTTCAAATAATTCAGCGTCCCGTAAAGTGTATATTGCTTTGAACGGCTATTCCTCTGGCGAAAACTTTGCATCGAAGTGGAGGGACGGTCCTCATATTGGCCATCGGCATCCGGTAAGAAGACAGCACCATCCCAGGTGGCATTCATGATTTTGTTTTGTTCTTCGTTGAATTTCACAGCTCCTTTTACTTCAGCGTGAAGGCCTTCGATAATTTTTAGATTCAGGAAAGAACTGGCCAATATATAATTATTATCTTCTAATTGACCGCCACCAGCGACAGCGTTTGCAATGGGGTTCTTATTTCCGCCTTTGTTTTCATATGCATAAGAAGACCATCGGCCGCTACCGTCCGGAAGCTGCGGAGTCATTAAAGGAGAACCTGCGTATGCAGATCGCATCTGATCACGTGATGCGTTCATGTTACCCATATCAGTATCATTGAATGAAGTATCGTGCCTTACACCATAATTCATCGACACGTTTGATCCAAAGGTAACCCTGTCAGTGAGTAATGATTTGAAATTTATCTGGGCATCATAACGCTGGTAATCGGTACCTAACAAAAGCCCGGTTTGGTTCATATATCCAAGACCTGCATTGAAATTCGTGCCACCCTTTCCCCCGTTAATGCTTATAAAGTGTTGTTGCATAGCAGCATCACGAACTAAATAGTCTAACCAATCACAATTCGGGTACTGTAAAGGGTTATAGCTGGGATCATTCGGGTCTTGCCCTTTTCTGTAACGGTTTATTTCATCATCCGTGTACCTCCAGCCTGCATTTACATTTCCGGAAAAGTCGATCGCTTTGTTGATTAACTCCATATATTCAACCGAGTTAGTCACTCTATGCATAGGCTCAGTAGGTTTTTGCATAGAATAGTTGAACTGGTATTCTACCCCAATTCGTCCCTCCTTTCCTGTTTTAGTGGTTACCAGGATCACCCCGTTCGCAGCACGTGATCCATAAATTGAAGCAGAGGCGGCATCTTTTAGTATTGAGATACTCTCGATCATATTTGGGTTTAGCTTGTTGAAATCTCCCTCTACTCCATCGATGAGAATAAGAGGGTTGTTCCCGGCCGAACTAAAAGTCCCCATACCTCTGATCCGTATTTCCACGTTTTCATTTCCGGGCATGGCAGAATTTTGTGTTATTTGTAATCCGGGAGTTCTTCCTTGTAAAAGAGAAGAGGTACTTGGAGCAATACGGGAAGTAATCTCATCGGCACTCACATTTCCTACAGCGCCTGTTAAATTGATCTTCCTCTGTGTTCCGTACCCGACTACCACTACTTCTTCCAGTAATTCAGTGTCTGATTCCATCATGATGTTTATGGTTGCACGTCCATTCACGGGAATAGCCAGAGATTTCATGCCAACATATGTAATTTGTAAAATCGCATTCGTCGGCACATTACTTAGCATATAGTTCCCATCCATATCGGTAACTGTACCGTGTGCTGTATTGCCTTGTTCAACAATGGTAGCCCCGATTATCGGTTCGTTGTTTGCATCTGTTACCCTACCTTTTACGGTTGTACCTTGTGCAAACAGGTTCAAGGATATCATCCAAAGAATAATGAATGAAAAACACCTCAGGAGATTGAGCAATTTACTTTTTTTCATGTGTTTGTTTTTTAATTTTAAAACATAATTAGGAAGATCTTAATTAAGAATGCAACTACTGAAAAGTTTCAGAGTCTCTATTCGGTACAGAAAGATATTGTATGTGCTGAACAAGGGTCCTCCTTTATTAATTTTACTCAATTGGTACTTAATCGCAACGCGAAACCACCCCTTTCCAAAAGATTGAATGATAAGCTGTCGTTGTTGGTGACCTGTTTCAATTCTTTTTTCATTGTGGTGTGCGTCTCATCACTAAAAATGAATGCATCGTATCTTTTTCCCTTATCCAAAAAATTGAGTCGGACATCAATGGTACGTGCTTCGTCTGTCATTCCGCCGATATACCATTCATTGCCTTTTCTGCGTGCAATCACGATATGGCTGGCTGGCATTCCTTCAATATATTTTATCTCATCCCATGTTGAAGGGATATCTTTAATCAGCTCTCTTCCTGGCCAGTCAAGAAGTTTTTTTCCGTGTTCCGCATAGATCATCAGGCCGGCTTCGTACACAATGGGCATGGCTAACTGATAGGCATGTGTGCCTGGAGACCGTTCAAAGTGGATGACCGTATAACTGACCGGACCCATTACATTTCTGACGTACGGAATGGTGAGATCGTTTGCAGCTGGTTTTGTTCTTCTTTCCATGCCATCTACTCCTTCGAGCGTCATCAGGTTCGGAAATTGCCTGCGTTCACCTGTTGGAATGGTATTTCCGTGCAGTTCGAGAAGAAACGAATATTTGATACCTAATTGAAAGATCCAGTCTCTCATTTGCAAACTTTGCTGTGTATCTTCGTAGTCTCTCCAGTCGCGCGGATTATCACTGAGTGTATTGTTGTCGAAAAAGTCAATTTTAGCTCCTTTTAGTCCCCAGTCCGCATATCTCTTCATGGTTGAGTCGGCTTTGGCAGGAGTATCGAATTCACGGGTATGTGCCCATCCTATCACTCCCACATTCTTTGCGTCGGCATATTCAACGACGTTCAATACGGAGTCGCTTCCACCCCAGCGGTTTGCGAATCCGGCATCAGCCATGTAGTATTCCCAACCCATTTCGGCAACCGCATCAATCCACATACGGGGTTTGTCTCCATCCCTGGCAATAAAATCCCACATGACACGTCCCGGTCTCACCCAGTCTTTCATGGTGCCATCCTGATTCAGATAGGCTGGATTGGTAGGAGGATTCAAGTTTTCAGCCAGATAAGATTCCACAATTTTCCCGGGGTTTTCGGGGGAAATGATGGCCATTCTCCAGGGAGATTGAAAGGGTAGGGTAGAATGTACGGGACCAATTTTTTCCTGATCCAGCGGATAGCTGTAAGTGAACCGGTTAGCTGATCGTTGAAAGTGGGTCTGTACATAATTGCCATAGGTTGCCGCCTGTCCCATCAACACAAAATGATTTTTATCTTTCAGGTGAGCCAGCACGGGATTGGACATCTGTTCACCGTCAATCGGACCCAACGCACTTTCATATCCATACCTGTTCGGATGGTTTTGTCCGTAGTAGGTGAGATTCGTATCAGCCAGATTAATGGAACTGCTTTCACCGCTGAATTCAATATTGCCTTCACCCGGTATTTCGTAGCGATAGGCGACTCCATCGTTATATACCCGGAATACAATGTTCAATTGTTGTCCGTTTTTACTGAAAGTCAAGGTTTGCTCATTCGCATGATTCCGGTAGGTAGAAACTTTTCCCTGGGGAAGGTGATATGTTTCATCCACTGTTTTTTTCGAAGAGCCTTCGAACTTCATTCCCGATATGAATTCCCCCAGATTGGTAGAAATCCCCATCGAGCTTTGTGATACCACTTCCTGACCATTACTTATTACTGAATAATGGACTGATCCTTGCTCTTTATCGAATTTCAGTATTGCGGTAATTTGACCGTCCGGCGAGGGAACCGTAAAGTCGGATTTCGAAGAACAACCATTTCCGATTAAACAGACCAATAATAAAATTGCTGGTTTGAATAAAAATTTGCCCATATCTAATACATTTTACAGGTTTAAAAATTTCTTTTTTTCATCAAGTACTTTTTTGCTGATGTCAATATCTAAATTTCTTGTGGTCATTGTAGGATCATTTCCGAAGAAATCTTCTCCATCAACCATTACTCTTCGAATTGCTTTTTCTGCAACAGTGATTTGGCCATTCATATCAACCTCCACTCCGGGCAGCCTTTTCAATAAGTCTTCAACAACAGCATTCCCTTGCAACCGGTATGAGGCAGGATTGTATTCAAGGGTGTCTTCTTTCACAATAACTTCCGGCATTTTGCCCACCACTACAGCATCAGATAACATGATTGACAATTCTTTCAATTCAAGATCAGGGACAACTATTTCTTTTTTCCATGAAACTTTGTGCTTGAATAATGTGAAAAGATGTTTCAAAACTTATGAAGGAAATCTTTAGAATGTAATTGTTTTGTTTCACACTATTTAATCTAAATGCTCCATCCATCCCTGATGCGGTACTCATAATGATAGGGCTGTCAGCCGCATTCAATAATTGAATGGTTGCCTGTTCTACTGGTAAACGATCTTCGTATTGGCTAACTTTTCCAACGATATTTCCGGGAGTTGCAGTCTGGATTTCCTGTGCATTAACCAGAACATAAGAACATTGCAATACGATGTACAAAAGAGCCATAAAAATTCTCATAGGCTAGATACGACTGAGTGTAATACAAGACTTTAAGTTTGTATAAAGAATTCAGGCAAGACCAGAGCTTGCCTGAATTCTTTAAAATTTCTAAGGCACTTTTACACTCCTGTAATCTGTGTAGAATGTATCAATTGCTGCGGGCTCAGGTAGATAAAGAGTACGATATTCAAAAGATCCACCAGAAGGAAATTGTTTTAAAACAATATTTCTATTTGCTACCGACAGCAATGTATCTATTGATGTACCCATTTTGTCGGTGTACTTCAACTGATACCCAATTGTGTTGTCGTAGTCTCCAGACCAGGTATAACCTAACTCCGATTTTGAGGCATTGTATTTGAGGTTTTTGATGGAGACATTGAGTAATGTAGCCTGGAAATTATCGCCATATACAGTGAGTGTGTAACTGTCCTTAACCGAGGCGAATTTGAAGTTCTGGTCTCTATTGATAATATCGAAACTGACGCTCCCTTCGTTTAGATTTTCGATAAATAAATAACCGGGTTGGTCTAATGGAGTTACATGTATATCCTTTATGATGGAATCATTTCCCAATGCCCATTTAATTACACATTTTTTTGCTTTGGGGTCCGATAACCAATACATCATCATAGCCCGTTCCCGTCCAGGATATAAGTACATTGAGTCGAACTTTGCTATATAGATGGTCTCTCCATTCATTAAATATTTATCATGTAATTCATTCATATCTGAACATGCCGATATAAGAATTAGTACAATTGATGATAAAATGGGGATTATTGTTTTTCTCATTTTTTTAATCATTAAAGATGTAAATATTTAATTAATTATTCAGCGGGTTCCCCCCAGAAAGCTAATTCTGATATGTGAAACATTTCTGTGGCTCCCCATGTTTCTTCTATTTCAAACATGATGTATCGCACAGGAATTGCCAGGTCAATATCAAAATTGTAATCTTCACCGAAATTCGCCCCTTTATCAATATCTTCCTGTGTTCGTTGCCCCAATGGAAGCCCTGAAGGTTTAACAGACTCAAATGATCCTAAAAGGTGCCATTGATTTTCCGGATCCGTAGCAGTTATTCTTGCGGAAGAAAGTGGGTGTCCGTAAATTTTAAATTTTTTAGGATTTCCGTGTTCATACGCCCAGGTATTTCCTCTTTGGAAAAGTTTGAGTCGACTCAGTGTGTATGTTTGTTGCATATCAAACGTAAATCTTATTGGAAAGGGAACTCCGGCAGGACCATGAAAGAAATTGCTGGAACTGGTATACGCCATAGTCTTCAAATCCCACAATTTTTCAATTTCATAGGATCCGGAGTATCGTTTGTAGGGAATACTTGGATCTCCGTTCCATCGTTTCCAATATGTTTTACGATCGAGTTCTTCCTCAAATTTCGGATAGAAAATTCCGGATATGGTATCCGTAGTATTTCCCCAGCGATCTCGGATTTGAAAGATAAACTTTTGTTCACCCACTGGGAAGCCCCGGACATACCCAAGACCATTTTGCGATGCACTGTAAAAGTTTTGTATGTTTTCAGTCAGAGATGAACCTTTGACTGGTTTAGAAACCATAATCGTTAAATCAGCTTTTGCCTCATTTTGCCATTTCAATTGTATTCCTCCAAAATCACTTTTGGCAACCAATGACTCAAAAGCATCAAAAATAGGAGATCTTTTAGGCGTAACTTTCACTATTACAGGTTCTGATTCATTCTGGCTTCTATCCACACTTCTCAACTCTATTGTTCTTTCTTCTTCCTTAGCAAAACCGATTATGTTCATCGTATTCGTATACAATGATGATTTTACTTCCATTGACCTTCCATCATCCAATTTATAGTTTGCTTTTACATATAGAAGATCATCATCATTGGGAATGTTGTAACGAATAGTGACACCACCTCCAAATTGTTCTATAACTTCAACATTTGTTACTTTCCCCGGGATTGTTGAATCTACCGGGTATTGACCTATGTACTCCTCCTGACAAGAAATCAATAAGAATACTATCAATAACAGATAAATATAGTATTTCATATTTGTCATTTATTAAATTAAGAAACTACCAACCTGGATTCTGGATTAAATTTGTATTTTGGGTCAGATTACTCTCCATAATAGGCCACAAATAATCGCGTAATCCAAACTTAAGTGTGTAGACAGTTTTGATCTGGTAATAATCTTCTGTTTCCAAACCATCAATGTTCCAGCCTTTAATTGGCATATTTAACTGGTTCATAATGTCGTAACGGCCTCTTCTGACACCTCCGCTCCATCTGCGAATATCATAATAATAATTTCCTTCGAACGCTAACTCAATCAATCTCTCCTGATGAATAATATCACGCATTCCATCTTTTGTTCTGAATTTTTCCGGATTTTTCGAATATTTCGTCCAACTCTCTTCTACACTTTTCAAACCAGCCCTCTCTCGGATCATATTCAAATATTTGTATACTTCAGCATCGGGTGTTGTTTTGATTTCATTTAATGTTTCGGCGTATAATAGATAGAGATCAGCCATTCGCATAAGAGGCCAGAAATATTTTTCTTCTGTAAATGAACCATTGGGGGCAACGGTATTGTGTGACACCAATTTTCTAATAAAATATCCGGTAGGTGAATAATATTGCTGTCCATTTCTCCCCGCCGGATTATTAGTCGGGTCACCTGCTTTTGCTCTTACGGTATATTGATTGTCTTCCGAGGGATTTGTAATACCTCCTCCAAACCAACGTGCGCCGTCAAAGGATATGCTACCGTAAAAACGAGACTCTCTGTTGAAATGTAGTTGCGCAGTTTGAAAGTTTTCAGCAATCATTAATCGATGCCTACTATCAGCCGTTGCAACCTGATACCTGTTAACATACCATTCCTTGGCTTCCCATTCAATATCTTCTTCCAACGGAACACCATTAGATGAATAGAAATTTTCAGCCGTAAATAGTGTTGGTGTTGCTTCGACATTCACACGTGCAGTCCTGAAATCGCCTGAAATCGCAGGAATACAGTCGAATTGAACATGTTTCGAATCAACGGTAACCTGTGACCAGATAATTTCGGGATTCATCTTTTCTGTAACTATCCTACTGGGCTGCAAGATCAATCGGGTAGAATCGGAAATATTAAGACCATAAGGGATATCATAATGATACAACATGAAACCTGTGGCTTCACAAATCTCGATAGCCTCCTCGCATGCTGTTAATGCCCTTTCCCATCTTCCGGCGTCGTAGGGTGAATAAAGTAGTTGAATACCCCGACTGTCCACAAAATTCTTATAGCTTTCATTTCCATTATAAAAAGGACTTGCTGCATGAACCAAAATTTTAGCTTTCAAAGAAGCGGCTATCGGCTTTGTGATTCTTCCATATTCCGTTACCTCGGCGTCAACTTTATTGGGTAGTTCAGGAATAGCTTCGTCCAATAAAGAAACAATATAATCAATACATTCATGTAACGGGTCTCTAAAAACCTTCACCTCTTCGGGAGAGGCAAAGATGGGGAGATTCGTTTTTATCAAAGGTATAGCACCGTAATGTTGCACCAAGACCCAATGATAATATGCTTTCAAAAACTTTACCTCAGCGATCCATCTGCTTTTTTCATAGGAATCAAGATCTCTCACCATGTCGATGTTGTCCAGAAATTCGTTGCAACTCCGTAACCCTCTGAACAAACCCTTATTGGAAGAAACTCCACCTCCACCATCCCAGTAATTGATATAGGGATTAGTTACATTATTCCCTTCAAGTGTTATTCTGACATCGTTATTACGATTTCTGTAGTAAGTGGTAATTTCATCACCCATAAATCTTCCGGGTGACTGGCCTTGATATTCATGTCTTGGCATGTAGGAGTAACAGGTTGCCAAATAAGTTTCCGCACTTCTTCGGTCCCTGAAAACATAATCTATTGTACCTACTTTTTCTGGAACAACGTCAAGAAAATTTTCACATGACGAAGCAAGAAAGAATAAAATAAACAGTAATAAGTAATTATTTTTCATAACCATCCAATTTTTTTAAAATGACAAGTTAATACCAATATTATGCACGCGTTGAACAGGATAGTTAAATCCATTTCCTGCCATTTCGGGATCCCATAACTTAAATTTGCTGAAACATAATAAATTGAGTCCGCTGTAATATACTCTAAGGCTACTAATATGGTAGTTACTGATAAGTGATTTTGGTAATGAGTATCCAAGTTCAACCGATTTTAACCGCAAAAATGAACCATCCCTCATGAACCATGTATTTCGTTGCCTGTTATTGTTGATAACAGTGGTAGATAATCTTGGCCACAATGCATATAAATCTCGATTTTCTTCCGACCAGTGATTTTCCTCAATGATTTTTAATAGTTGATTTTGAGAGTTTTGACTGAAATCTCCAGTGTCGACAAAGGGGGTAACTTTCGCATAATCAATCCAAAATGATTCCCTCGCTAAACCCTGGAAGAAAAAAGATGCATCAATACCTTTCCACCCGCAAGAGGCGCCAAAACCATAAACAATTTCAGGACTTGTTGGGTAACCTATCGGAACCATATCAATGGAGGTAATCTGTCCGTCGCCATTAATATCTTTATACTTTATGTCGCCTCCTAGATAATCGCCAAAAGTTTGTACGGGTGAGTTTTGTATCTCTTTCTCGTCAACGAAAAGCCTTTCTGCGACATAACCCCACTGTTGGCTCAGGGAATATCCAACTCTTGATCGCCAAGGTGTGTGGGAGTAGTCCGGCTCTTCATATACTTTAAATTCACTATGAGCATAGGTGAAATTTGTTCTTCCGGTCACCCAAAAACCGTTGGAAAAATACTGATTATAGTCGAGTGAAAGATCAATTCCCTTACTTACTGCTTTCCCTACATTTGCTTTAATACCAGTGGATAATCCCATTGTTGTTGGAATGGAAGAACGATCCATCAAAATGTTGTATCTGTCATCTCTATAAATATCCAGTTGTAGTTCCCACTTGTTGAATAACCCCAACTCAAGACCCAGATTTGTTTTTTTGGAAGTTTCCCAGGTAATATTTTCATTTGGATATCTTACTATTGATACCCCGTTTCTCGAATAATTATACATGGAACCCCATGTATAAGAATAATCGGAGTTATTCATATTGACCTCTGATAAATAAAAGAATCTTTCGTCTGAACTTCCAATTGCGTCATTTCCAACTAAACCGTATGTGGCTTTAAACTTTAATTTGGAAATTGTTTTTTCGAGCTCCGGTGTCCAAAAAGCTTCATTAGAGACAATATATCCAAGCCCTACAGAAGGGAAAAAGCCAAAACGCTCTTTTTTTGCAAATCGTTCGGAACCATTATAGCCGAAATTAGCTTCCAAAAAATAGCGGTCATTATACGCATAGGTGAACCTTCCTGCCAATCCAACATTTCTGGCAGGCAACGATCTTTGCAAATTATTGGCATCAACAGAGGTTAGCTCATCCCTCATCGTGTATACCAACATGCCACTTATTCCGTGCTTTTCATTAAAAGCTCGATCATAATTAAGTGCAGTTTCAAAATAAGTATTTGTAATTACATTTTTTCTGTCTTCGCTTGTCGTTAAATAATCGGTCCCGCTATTGGGATTTAGGGCGTTCAAAACATATGTGTCTTTCAAGGGGTCATAATTGGTTGCCGTAAAATAATAAGGATTATAGGAACGCCTGATTCCGTATTCAGACCTTCGGTTTGTATTAAACATAGCCCGGAGTTTTAATCCGTCAGTAATTATATTTAGATCCTGTAATAATTCGAATTGTGCAAGCATTAAAGATGTCTTGGTATCTCTGTATCCTTTCACCATGTCAGCGTATGGGTTCAGATAGTCTCCATTTTCATAGTTCCCAAACAATACATAGGGCGTTGTTGCATTTGCGGCATCAGGTTGATAGTAAGGAGGATATAAGACTGGGTTTGTTTGGGTGATTTTTCTGTATAGGGTATTGCCAGAATCGATAGGACCCGAATAATCGTCCATTGTCGCATGTAGACGCACATTTGCTTTTGTCGTTTTGGTTACATTCACGTTGACATTTGATCGTAATAAGTATTTTATTAGATTAATATTATTATTAAAATTATTCAACTTGGATGTTTTTAATGACCCTTCGTCTTTCGAGACTGAAGAAGCGATATAATATTTCGCTACGTTTCCACCCCCACTAATATTAAAATTAGCTCGCTGATTCACTGTTGTTGGTTTGAAAAGCTCATTATACCAGTCAACCGCAGGGAAAACATTAGGGTTTAGTCCCAGTTCGGTGTTTTCTATTTTCTGAGGACTATGCATGACAATACCCAACGGATCCCGCGTCATGACTGCTTCATTTTGCAGACGCATGTACGTTATAGGATCAGACCATTCTGTCTCTTGGGTAGGAGAGGATATAGATAATTCATAACGTGCCGATATTTTTGCTTTGCCTTCCATCCCTTCTTTTGTCGTTACCAGAATAACACCGTTTGCGCCGCGTGCTCCATACAAGGCAGTTGCGGTGGCATCCTTCATGATTGAAAAACTGGCTATGTCATCAACCTGAAGCCTTGATAAGTCAGTTGAAGTTAATTCTATACCATCAATTAGGATTAACGGATCTTTCTTGTATCCGAAGGTTGTAACGCCACGAATAAAGAAATCTGCATTATCTTGGCCCGGTTCCCCACTTCGTTGATAAGATATCATTCCCGCGATTCGTCCTGCAAGAGCCGTAGTCAGATTACTGGTCGGTGCTTGTAATTCTGATGGTTTGATTGTTGAAATTGATGATAAGACACTCTCTTTTTTTTGTGTTCCAAAGGCTACAACCGTTACTTCATCGAGCATGTCTATTTTTTCGGCCAGCACAACGTTTATAATCCTTTGATCACCTACCTTCATCGTTTGCGATTCCATCCCGACGAAAGTATACATTAGTGCATTCGTTGAGTTTACGTCAATAGAATAATTTCCATCGATATCAGTAATCACTCCTCTTGTTGAACCTACCACTGTAATGGTTACTCCGGGTAATGGTTCGCCTTTTTCATCAACAACGTTGCCTTTAACCGTTATGTTTTGAGAAAACATAACAGTGCATATCATCCATAGGAATATGGACAAAATTCCTTTCATTGTTTTGAATAATTGTTTTCTTTTCATGCTATTTTTTTAGTGTTTTCAGTAATTATTGATTTATCTTTTTTATTCTTACCTATCTAATCCATATGGATTTGTTTTGATGTTTGTGTGCAATAATCATCCATTTATTTATTGCCACGACTATTCTGTTCTGTTCTGTTCTGTGCTGATATTATTTGTAAAGTTGATGATTGAAAAATGAATCACTTAAATATCATTTACTTACAGGAATGATAATTCTTAAAAATATGTCAGTTTGTCGTGTTTATTGTTTTCTACTCTCTCAATCATGGGCTGAGGGTTGGGGTTTGTATTTTTTTCGTATATATAGAAATCCCCCAGGAACAGCGATTCGTCCTTTATGCCGTTACTCGGTCTGTCGTCCGGATCGCTCAATGTCTTTCCGTAACTACGGTAAATGCCAAATTTATTGCGAATATTCGTGGCGCCTTTTCGCCACATATCAATGTTGTCAGTGGAATAATCAATCAATACCTTATTGTCTCTTATCCGGGTAATCTTGATCCGGAAGAAACCATTATGGGCATAGTGAACCTCTTCCTGTACCTGCACCCATTCGTCTTCGAACTCCTCCATGGAAATATTGTCCACAACGGTCCCTTTGTTTGTGGAAGAAATATCCCCGGTATGGATTACCTGTACCCTTCTGTTTGTACCGTCGTTGTTTCCACGCAGCGTGATGGTGATGATGGGAGCTCCGTTATTTCCTTCCTGTGCTTTTAACTGATGAATATGGCAAAAACTTGTTGATGGACGAAATCCTTTGGGTATTTTGAATTTCCACTCCAACCATTGCCGTTCATCCCAGTTACCATTCATTTTGTACCAGCTGCCTGACGTCTGCGATTTCATCTCGTTACGCTGCCTGTCCTCCAGTTTACCCCTGTCGCCATCTAAGAAAGGGTTTACATGAATCATAAACTTAAATACATGTTGCTTCAACGTTTCGTCATAGATATTCACACAGTGTATCCCGTCATTATGATCCAGATCAGATGAATTAGGATGTTCTGAATAATCCCAGCCATATTGTTTCATATGGCTGTGAATCTGGGAATAATCTTTGTCCATCAGAGCCGGAGTACCCTGCATGGAACTTCGCAATGTATAACCAAGTGCAATTGGATCATCAGACACGGAATCAGCATTTTTGCCTTTTTGCACAATACGAAAGACACCTGACTTGTCGAATTTTTCCAGTTTAACCGTAATCTGGGCCGTACGGGATACTCTGGTAGGATTGGGCGCAACAAATACAGTCATAAAATCATTGCCGGTTTCCTTGATCTGTAACCATGAGGATGCTCCGTTTTCGACGTGTGCTTTCCAACCGGTCGTGGCCGTTACCTGTATAGTGCATATCCCTCCTCCGCTCTCTATGTTTTCATTGCCGCTGATCGATAACGTAGGTATTGTTTTCGCCTCTTCCTGTGAATTACAAGAAAAGAGTGGTGACAACATCACAAGAATAATTGATAGGTATTTTAAATAACTGATCTTCATTTTTTTCTGGTTGTAATCACAATTGCGCCGTTTGATCCTTTTATCCCATACATCGCACCGTCGCTCTGTACTTCCAGTTGTTCAATATCGTTGACATTCACAGAACGGTCGGCATCGTAGCTTCCCCTGTATTCAACCCCGTCAATAATAAAGAGCGGTTCGTTGTTTAGATCAAAAGAACTCCCTCCACGGATGGTTACGTAGGTATTGCCATTGGCTTCGGAAACTGTCACTCCAGGAAGATTTCCTCTCAACAGATCATACAACGAATTTGCACCACTCTGTTCAATTTGTCTTCGGGTAAGAATATTCGGGTTGAAGGGCAGCAGTGTTTTGTTTGAATAGGGAACTGTGAATTCCTGCGAATTGTCTTTTAAAAGGAATTCGTTCTTTTTCAATGTAATTATTAATTCATTCCCTCTACCTTTGATTGGTATTACAGCATCCTGCTTTTTTGTGACAGAGATAATCAGTGTGTCTTTTTCGTTCAGATCCTGTAGAATAAACAGACCTTGTTTGTCCGTTTTAACTCCGTCCAACGAATTTTTTACCCATACATTCATTCTGCGTACAGGCTTTCCTTTCTCCGACAAAATAACGCCTCTTATGGTATCTTGTGCCGCAAGGGTTAAACAAGATAGCAGCAATCCAAATATCAATATTTCTGTTTTCATTTGCTTGAAATTATGAACGTTACATTAAGAATTGAGAAAGATCCCCATGATCCGGCGCATATTTTGTTGTTTGCATCCGGATCAAGGGAATGCTGCATTTTCACAGCTCAAGGGCCGGCCGTTACTCTTTCGTATAAAATCTTATTTAAGTAATTCTGTGGTCGATGCATATGCATCATCAAAATAAAGCATTGGCCTGTTGGCCCCTCCATTTCCGTTCGGGAAAACAATCCGCCAGTTGTCAATGAAAATACCTCCTTGTATCTGATTTAATGTACGAAGTTCGCTGATGACAGGTGTTGTCAGAACCTCTTCTCCTTCCATAAAGATATGGAGGTGGTAATTCTCATCAATAGCCATTCCCACCTTTTTGTAATTTTTATTGGTAAAGGTCGACATTTTACTGATCGTGTAATAATAGTCGTACGTGGTGGTCAGACCCATGACGTTTCTTGTCTGAATTGAAACTCTTGAATTGTAGGTGGTTGATCCATCCGGCGAAGTGGCACCTTCGGGGACAACCGGAAATCCGGGGGTCACATTGGTAGGATACCAGAAGAATGAGATCCTGTTAACAAACCCGGTTTCCGAAGCAGGGTCTTTCAGACAATTCAGTTGATATTCCAACATCGTATTTCCGGTCTTATTGCCCACCTTGATTGTTTCAAGTGTAGGCGCATTCGACTCAAATCCAAGTTTTGCCCGAATGGAAAAAGGGGTGGTAAGCTCGGGATCTCCAAAAGAACGATTCAAATACCGGTTTACTTCACTTGAAGAGTTCACATTGGCCCGTAGCCAGCCGTTTGTTTGTCCGTTCACGGTTTCTGTCCTTAACGACAAAGATGTGTTCGATTGACCCGAGAACGCATAGGGCGATTTCTCAAACTTTTCAAAAAAATAACTGGACACAAACATCTTTTTTTCCCGGATATCTGTTTTGTTTCCCACGGTTACTTTACAACGTATGGTATAAGTTCCCGGAACATTAGGTGCCTTCCAGGTCATCTCATCCAATCCCTGTGGTTGGGTGAGCGTACCTCCGTCGGCGCTCCACTCGTAATTTGTGTGCCATAAGTCGCTGGAGTGGACATTCATCCAGATTTTCACTTTCTGGTTGCAGAAGAATTCATTCCCGTCGGAACTCAACGAGTCGATTTCTATGAAACTGTCGTCGGAACAGCCCGTCAGCCAGAAAATGAAAAGTAAACCAATTATAAATTTATCTATTCGTTTCATAATGATATTTGTTTTTTATTTATCTGAATAAATCCGAGGTAGGCCTGTCTAACCAGGATTCCACCACATGAATATACGCTCCCTCATCCGATAAAAGGTTGGAGGTGCGGGGCCTGATATTGGATTTGTAATGTCCGCTAAAGTCGTTAAAAGCAATATTTGGATTTCGATCTTTTATTAAATATAGATTTACTTTCGCCGTATCTGCGGATGCAAACGTGTCGAACCAGGTCGGAGCTGCAGGTAAGTTGCTCCAGGTGTGCTTTCCTTTGACTATATGATAAAGCAAAAACTCCTTTACCTGCTCTTTGGGGTAAGAACTCATGGAACTTGGGGCTACAAACAGGGAATCTCCTTCTTCTATAAAGAGCAATTTATGTGTCTGAAAGTAGCTGAGATCCGATTCTGTTTCAGAATTGAAAGCCTTGTTCGTGGGGAGAATATAGGTTGCATTTGCCTCTGAGTATAGACTGGTTGCATTGGCATATTCAATAGCCTCCAGTAAAAGACTGAACAGGTCGGGCCTGGACTTGATGAAGTCTAAAGTCTTTAGATTTACATGATTATCTGGCACCCCGATTTTGTAATCATATTCGTATGGTTGCTGGAGTTCCAGTCCAAAGATCTCACAACTCTCCATGATGAATGGTACAAGCAATACCATCAATAGTATTTTGAAATTTATTTTTTTCAACATATTTGTAAGTTTTTAAAAATCAATTATCCTTCGGAATAGGGGGGATTTTGATCACCTTTTAATGCAGTATTCGATTCAAATTCGCGATAGTAGATGGGCATATATTTTTTGCCTTCTTCGGCCTGTGTAAAGCCGGTTACCTGAACTCCTGCTGCTTCTTGTCTTGCTTTGATCACGGGGTCCATCACCTCAAGCAGGTGATCTGTCCGCATCAGATCGAACCAGCGTTTCCCTTCGGCAATGAACTCCAGCTGCCGTTCCTGAAGGATAAGCATTTCCACTGCAGTTTGGTCGGCGCTATTAACTTCCAGTTTTGCATCTGCTGTATAGCCGACCCTGTTTCGCATTTGATTCACGATGTCTAAAGCGTCGGTCGGTTTCCCAGTCTTATTCAACGCTTCTGCGCGTAACAATAAAACATCTGCCAGACGGTAGATTGGAATTTGAAGTTCGGCATTTGACGACGACAAAATGGCCCAAAATGATTTGTATACACCATTTTTAGAGTCAAATTCCCTGTCAGGGTCAATATTACTATACTTGGTGCATTTCTCAATTCCCGATGTTGTCCAGTTAGCATAGGTTAGCGGTAAACGCTGACCGTTATAAAACAATTTCACTGTATCAACATTGTTCCAGAACCGTGCATCAGTGCCATTCCCCGATCTTAATCTGTCCACAAACTCCTCAAAAATTGATTGCGACATTTTGTAACCGTTGTTGGTATTGTTTGCACCTACACGTTGTGCCCATCCATGTGCTCCGTCGGCTTCGTAACTCCATGCCAGGTTGAAGATTGACTCTTTCGACGAGGCAGGCTTTGTGAAGATCTCTTTCCATTCGGTTTCATTTTTGACCAATGCGAAACTGGAGTTTCCTATAAAGTAGGCGGAAGAAGCCAGTGCGGCTTCGTACTCCTTAAACCACATGTGTACGTCTGTTTTCAGTGCATACGCAGCTGCCCTGTTAAAATAAAATTTATCGGATACATCATTGCCAAGAGCTGCCAATGCGAAATTGATATCTTCCATGATTTGTGCTTTCACCTCCTCTATTGAACTCCTGGGTACCGCAATTTGGGTTAGATCACCTTCCCAGGGCTCCGTAATCAAAGGAACTCTGCCCCATACACGGATGCCGTAAAAATACATCAGTGCCCTGATACCATAGGCCTGTCCAATATAGGGATTGGTTTCTGACTCCAGAATCTGCGGAATTGTGGGATAGCGTTTTATGGCTATATTGCAGAGATTGATCGTTGTATAAAGATCTTGCCAGCTTGTTTCGCCCATGGTCGATTCCATGGCATTCATATAGACTTTCGCACTCTCATATCCTGTTGTGTGATAATTATCTGAGCGAAGATCTCCCCAATCGAGATGTTTTTGGTGAAGTGTCGATTGAAGTGCATCGTAAATACCCGCATTCCAGGTACGCATATCTCCTTTCGATTGAAAGAAAGTACCGGGTGACATGTCTGACAACGGTTGTCTATCCAGAAAATCGTCGCAGCCACCCAGGATGAATATGCTGCAAATTATTGCGATTATATTTTTCTTCATTTTATTTCTTATTAATATTAAAAACCAACATTAATTCCTAAACCAAATTCCCTTTTACGCGGATAGGCCGAACTGTCTCTTCCCGGTGTTAACACGCTGCCGCCAATTTCCGGGTCAAATCCGGTATAATTGGTCCAGGTTAAAAGATCGTTACCGTAAATGTAGGCCTGTACCCTGTTAAAGGGGAGTTTCTCTAAAATTTCGTTACTCAGATTGTATGCCAAGCGTACGTTCTTTAGACGTAAGAATGATCCATCTTCCAGGTACTGACTGTTCAGCTCTTGTCTGTTCATCGTTTTACGACCCCTCGTATCCAGTGCATACCAATCGGTTATTTGACCCTGGTATTTCCATCCGGTCCTGATATATTCGGGATGTTGCTTGTGCGTATTTCCTCCCCAGGTAGTGACGTACTGTTTCAATTTGTTGTATATAAGACCTCCATGGCTGTAGTAAAAACTAAATGAGAGCGAAAAATCCTTGTATGTCAGAATGTTGTTCCAGGAAGCATACCAGTCGGGTGTGGCTTTTCCCAATATCTGACGATCGCTGTCGTCTATTTTATCGTCGTATTCGCCGTTTGCATTGGGCAGATTCTGCCAGATAACGTCTCCCCCGGATGCCACTGCTCCGGCATGTTTAATCTGTTTCACTTCACCGGTGTAATCAGAACCGTCAGGATTCAGATACTTTTCCAAAATGGGTTGTCCATTCAGGCCTATGATCACGTTACCTTCTGTGTCTCTGCTTAATACGGGAGTTAAAAGTGTTTTATAGTCCTCCGAATAAGCATTGCTTACATCGTATTGGAATACTCCCAGATTTTTATATCCATACCATTGTCCTGCGGCCTTTCCTTTTGCAACCATCCAATAACCGCTCTGTATATAGTCATCTTTTGCCAGGTCGGTGATCTTGTTTTCGTTCTTCCACCAGTTGGCGATCGTGTTCCAGGAGAAGTCTCTTGTTCTTACGGGATACGCACTTACGGAGAATTCCCATCCTCTGTTTTCCAGGCTTGCCAGGTTGACACGCATTTTATTATATCCGGTTGTATACGGAAGGTTTAAGTCTGATAGCAGGTCTCTTGTGTTTTTTACATAATAATCCGCGACAATCGATATCTTGCCTCTGAACAAATTTAAATCTATTCCGATGTTTGATTGTCTTGTTTCCTCCCATCGAAGTTCCGGGTTGCCATAGGTAGATACGGGTACCACGCCTCCCACTCCATTGTAGGAGTAACTGCCGGATGTGTAGCGTGTGATGGACTCGTAATAACCTACTTTGTCGTTTCCTGTAATACCATAGCTTAATCTGAATTTTCCATCGGTTAGCACGTTGTTTGCCCAGCGCATGAAAGCTTCATCCGAAAAACGCCATCCTGCCGATGCCGATGGGAACCATCCCCAGCGACTTTGCGGACCAAAACGTGATGATCCATCCCGGCGCATGGTCCCTTGAAGGATATAGCGACCTCCGTAACTGTAATTCAACCGACCAAAGAATCCGATAAGTGCATATTCGTTTGCGGTAGTGTTTGTATTTCCCAGGTCATAGACTGTGGCCATATTCATGGTATGAATATTTTCCGTGACAAAGTAGCTGCCGTAAAAATCTGCATTTTCTCTTTTCTGCGTTTCCATGGAAGCCCCCAGCGTAGCTCCCACGGCATGCCTGTTTAAAAATGTTTTGTTAAAGTTCAGATAGGAATCTGCTGAATATTTCTGGCTCCATCCCGTACGATCTTCTCCGCTGTTCTTTCGGGTATTTTCATCCGCACTTCCATCCCGTTCTTTCGAATCAAAGCGGGTGTTACGGTCAACCCTGAAATCACCGGTAATGTTGGTGGTCATACTTAACCAATCAGTAAATTCCCACCTTAACCCTTGTGTGATAGCCATCTGGTATCTTTTATCCAGTCTTTCACGATCAACCAGTTCCTGAATTGGATTGCGCCGGCCGCCGGAAGAGTAGTAGGGGATCAGTGTCCCGTCGGGATACCAGACAATCATGTCCGGATCACGCCGGAGAGAACCTTGAATTACATCTCCCTCATTGATGCTGTTGGTTGCGTCGCTGCTCAAACGCACCTGAGTTGTAAAAGTAATTCCTTTCCATGGTTGATAATCCATATTGAACTGGCCGGTATACTTCTTTTGGTAGGAGGTCAGAATAACTCCTTCCACGCCGATATATCCCAATGAAGCTCTATATTTAGCCTTATCGGTACCCCCGCTGATATTCAGATTGGCATCATTTCGAACACCGGTCTGCAAAAGCAGATCCTGGTAATAGTAGTTCGTACTGTTTACCAAACCCACGGAGTCTGTTCTGTCTGTAAATTTTTCCAATGTTTTTGCCGGATTGGCCAGATCGGAAGCAGCCATGCTCAAGCGGCTTTCGAAAGCGTTCACTTGTGGCAGCTTGTTCGATATTTTGCTGTAACTCTGCACATAACGGAAGTCCACACGGGGTTTGCCCGCTTCTCCCGACTTAGTGGTGATAATGACTACACCATTTGCTGAACGCGCTCCATAAATGGATGCCGAAGCAGCATCTTTTAAGATTTCAACATTTTTTATGTCGGTCGGATTGATGTTGTCGATATCATCTACAATTGTGCCGTCCACCACGAAAAGCGGCGTGACGCCACCATCTTCAAAAGTGGAGGCACCGCGTACCTGTATGGAGGTAGATGCACCCGGTGCGCCGGAGCTGGACACGATGGATACGCCAGGTGCTGCGCCCTGGAGTGCGTCGTATACATTGACCGCGTTTCGTTCTTCAATGATTTTCGAATCCACGGAAGTGATGGCACCCGTGATATCACGTTTCTGCATTGTTCCGTATCCAATCACCACCACCTCCTCAAGTTGCTGAGAATCTTCCTTCATATTGATCGTCAGTTTATCGGAAGTAACCTTGACCTCCTGCTCAATATATCCCATGTAGGATATTACCAAATTGTCACCTCTGGATGCCGAAATCTGAAAAGTTCCATCCAAATCGGTCACGGTACCCGTTGATGTACCCTTCACTAGTATGGTTACACCAATCATTGGTTCGTTGGTTGCGTCATCCAGGACTTTACCGGTAATCAGGTTTTGTCCAAAAACACTGAAACCCGAAAATGCCATAAACAGCACAACTGCAAGCCGCAATAAGAACGGCTTTGGGCTTGACTTCTCCTTTTTCATTCAATTCTAATTTTTAAATAAACATTCATAAAATTCTCTCAATATACATTCATACTTAATTTATTTCACTTTCATTCTCGCCTGTAATTGGGCCTGATACAATGAATGAGGTACTAGATTTTCTTTATTTAATCCTTCCCATACACCATCTTCCCGGTCTTTGAAGTGTCCCGGGTAATGGTTGCCTTTCATTCCTATATTATAATTATTGCCTGATACCCATGGCTTTTGTACGGAGGCACGCCCGGCACGGCAGTTCCACAACACCTGGGTGACGCCGGCCCACCCGTGTCCACTTCCCATATTTCCCCTGTCCTGAACATTGATGTCATTGTCTGTAACCACGTTGTCATACAGCGTGCCTGTAGCCCACCTGTGATGTGGTCCTATGTCCGAAAAGGCATTGACCGAAACACAGTTATAAAACACATTTGGCCCACAAACACGGGCACCTGTCACGTAATCGTGTCTCCCGTTTCTACTCAGGCAATTCATAAATAGATTTTGCTGGCCGTTGTTATTGAATGAGTAACGCATCCCTCCCGTGATCGGAGACTTTGGATCAAAACAGCGTGCATCGGAAACAGTGATGTTTTTCGCAAAGCGCTCACAACTTACGGCCGAATAGCCGAAATTTACCGTCGTAATGTTTTTGACCCAGCAGTTCTCGGCATTGTCCAATTGAACTGCAATCCATCCGTGCTCGGTATCGTCGTCGCTTTGGTACTCCGATTCGAGATACATATCGGAAACTCCCACTTCATGAATGCGCCCGTCGAATCTGTATTTATAAATTTCACCTCCACCATATTGCTTTTCCATTTGCATCACCACCGGATTATCGATAAAGATGCAATTGCCTTCAATTCCGGTGATTTCTCTCTCGAAAGCCAGATTATATTCCTCTGCCTCCCATTGACGCGTACCCGGTCTTTCGACGATCCGGTTCATCCGGATGGCCTCAATCCATTGAGTCGTTCCGGGACGAAACAGGATGATGCGATCGCCAACCTTAAACTGATCGGCCGATGTCACGCGAAAGGAATATGATCCGACAGGAACAAATTGATCCGTGATCTTTACGCGTGTATCGATTATTTCCTGGGATGTTCCGTTTCCTTTTATTTGAATGAGAGGATATCTCTGCCTTCCCGTAGCAATAATCCGTGTTTCATTTACATTATCACCTTCTCCTTTCAGAACTATTCCACTGGTTGAAATAACAATGCTTTTGGAAACCCTGTATTCCCCTCTGCTCAACAGGATTGTTCCTCTGTGTCCGTTTATACCGGGTTTGTTTTTTGAAATTTCGTCGATAGCCATCTGAATATTTTTCCAGTTATCTCCCTCTACGGGAATAACTACCCTTGCCACGGGGTAACATGGAATACTTTTTGTTCCATGATGATATCCGACATGGCTGAAATCAGGGATAGTGTTGCCTTGTTTATCAGGAATATAGGTAAGCGTACCGCTTTCATTGACATAAACATGACTTGATTGCCAATTTGGCGATGTCTGGATCTGCGAATAAATCATCGGCATGGCAAACAGGCAGATCAGGATGATTGTAATATTTTTTATGCTCATTTTTGGTTTATACATTTAGTGTCATTCTATTTACGAATCCGGAATGCTTTTTAATTATTGACTTTTATTAACATTGTTTTGATGTTGTGCTCGAGCACGTTGTGCCTTTTATGCCAACTTGAATTTTCCGTGACTTTTTATTCAGTATTTCGGGTTATGACTGGTTGGGTAAGTCCTGAAAAGTGTTTTTATTTATTGATATTTATCAGTACTCTGCCAAACTTCTCCTATAGGTTTGCGCCCCATACCACGCCACCACCACAAAGCAGATAAAAGGCAGGATAAAGGAAGCGTTTACCGCGGGAAACGAATTACCGATCGTCTTCAGATCTATGATCGATGCCTGTAGCGGCGGTAGTATCGATCCTCCCAGGATAGCCATGATCAGCCCCGCTGCGCCGAACTTGGCATCGTCTCCCATACCTTTCAGTGCAATTCCGTATATCGTCGGGAACATCAACGACATGCAAGCCGATACTGCCACAAGGGAATACAATCCCCAGATATTTTGTAAAAACATCACACCCAGTGTGAATATGGCGGCTGCTATGGCAAGAATGCGCAACAGTTTTCCCGGGTTGAGAAATTTCAGCAGGTACGTACATACAAAGCGGCTCGCGCAAAAGATGATCATGGCTACAATATTGTACTTCTGAGAAAGCACTTCCGCAGCCTGTTCTTCCATTCCCTGTGCCATAAACACGCGTGTACCGTATTGAATGATGAATGTCCAGCACATGATTTGTGCACCCACATAAAAAAACTGCGCAATCACTCCCTGTCGGTAGTTTGGTATGGAGAAGATTCGTTTCAGTGTAGGGAAGAAGTTGATTTGCTTGTTCCTGTCTCCGTTTGTCGGCATGCGTGCAATCCAGATGATCAGAAACATGACCATCACTACAATTCCGATAGCGAGGTAAGGAGCGATGAGGATGGACAGGTCGGACTGTCGCAGCGTTGTAAATTCTGTGTCGGAAAGTACTGCGCGTTCTGCCGTGCTCATTGGATTCAATCGCGCCTGAATAAAGTTCATCGCCACATACATTCCCACCAGCGATCCCATCGGGTTAAATGATTGTGCCAGATTGAGCCTGCGGGTAGCCGACTCCTCCGGTCCCATTGTAAGAATGTAGGGATTGGCGCTTGTCTCCAGAAAAGACAATCCGCAGGTAAGAATAAAATAGGCGGCCAGAAAGGGATAGAAGCTTCCGGATTCTTTTGCCGGAAAAAAGAGAAATGCTCCTACAGCATAAAGCAGCAATCCGAGCATGATTCCTTTCTTGTAGGAGAATTTCCGGATAAAAATTGCAGCCGGAAACGCCATGGCAAAGTATCCGCCGTAGAATGCAAGCTGAACCAATGCACCTTCTGTGACACTCATCCGGAAAATCTTGGAAAAAGCTTTGACCATGGGGTTGGTGATGTCATTGGCAAAACCCCACAACGAAAAACAGGCAGTGATGAGGACAAACGGCAGTAAATAATATACGCCGTTGTATTTGAGTAATAACGATTTATGTGTATTCATAGGTTCCCGTTTCTCATTTTATGACTCCTTTTTTCAGGATGATATTCGCGTACAATGCTTCTTCTCCGGTAGCAATCACGGCATATGATTTTTTTGCCCTTTCGTAGAAAGCGAAACGTTCAATATAACCAATCGAGAATGGTTCGCCCGAAGATTGTAATATCTCTTTGTAATCGTTCCATATTTCCGGCTTGTAATTGTCTCCCGGAGCTACTTCCATCAGAAAAACCTGCTGCTCGCTGTACGAGTCAAGCGGCATGAGTTCCATGATAGCTTTCAGTATTTCAGTTCCGGTCAACCCGTCGGCTCGTATTACATTCTGCGAAACGGTGTGACACGGAAAGTTGCCGTCGGCAATCACAATTTCATTTCCGTGTCCCATTTCCATGAGTGTTTTTAGTAATTGGGGCGATATTGTTTTCGGTATCTTTTTAAGCATAATGTAGCGGTTTTGTGTTCTCTGACATGAGTCCCTGACATAACCAGGTCTCATGCCTGAACTCAAATTTACTTATAAATGGGTCCAAAATTCCCGCAGGCTCTGAAGTCGGCTCCCTCCCTGTCCATGCCAAAGGCATTCCATGCCGATGGACGGAAGATCTCCTCTTCCTCCACATTGTGCATACAAACGGGGATTCGCAGAATTGACGCCAGTGTGATCAGATCCTGTCCGATGTGTCCGTAACTGATGGCACCATGATTGGCACCCCAGTTGTTCATCACCGAGTAAACATCCCTGAAGGCGCCCTTGCCGGTTAAACGTGGTGCAAACCAGGTGGTAGGCCATGTCTTGTCGGTTCGTTGATTGATAATGTCGTGTATGTCCGGATCGATTTCCACGGTCCATCCTTCCGCAATTTGGAGTACGGGCCCCAAGCCGTCCACCATATTTACCCTGCACATGGTTACGGGCATGCCTCCTTCCGAAAGGAAAGTGGAGGAGTATCCGCCTCCGCGGAAATAGTCCCTGTTGGCCGGAGACCATGTGGTTGCCCTGAGGCAAGCTTTTACCTCCTCTTCGTTGATATTCCAGGGTTCCTTCATGGCCGGCATCCCATTTAATTTTTGTTTGCCGGTGGCATCCAGAGTCGTGGCTCCCGAATTAAGCAGGTGAATGATGCCGTTGGCTGCTTTCCCGGTAAGTTCCTTTCCCGTGACACGCTTTACCGATTCAGGGCTCCAGTACGTGCGTACGTCGGAGAAGAGCTGTGCCCTGTTGGAGAGCAGATGCCCGAATAGCATGGAGACACCGTTGAGTGCATCATTTTCTGTGGCCACGACATATGCTTCGCGGATTCCGTTCCAGTCGAACGAACTGTTCAATATTGTCTCGCTAAAGTCGCCGTTCGGCAGAAAGTCGGTCCACTGCCGCTGTCCCTGGAAACCTCCCAGGAGTGCATTGTGCCCAATCGCCTCCTCCTTGAATCCCATCTCTTTCAGCTTGGGATTTCCTTTCATCAGGTCACGGATGATGATGGTCATCTTGACCACAAACTCCCAATCTTTGTCCTTGCCTGCCCGGTCTTTCTGTTTCTCGGGACGATTGTCGTCCGTTCCTTCATTTACTTTGCAATATGTAGATGTCCACTCCATTGCTTTTTCGAATTCTTCCTGATCGTATATGCCTTCCTGAATCCGGCGGAGAATCTCAGTGGAGTCGACCGATTCGTTTCGCATGCCCAGATATTTCTGGAAAAAATCGGGATTCACGATAGAACCGGCAATACCCATGGCGGTACTTCCGATAGACAAATAGGACTGTCCCCTCATGGTGGCTACAGCCTGTGCGGAACGGGCAAAACGAAGCAACTTCTTCGCCACGTCTTCGGGAATGCTATTGTCGGATATATCCTGTATTTCTCGGCCATAAATGCCGAAAGCCGGCAGGCCCTTCTGAGAATGTGCAGCCAGAACGGCTGCCAGATAAACGGCGCCGGGGCGCTCCGTTCCGTTAAATCCCCAGACAGCTTTCGGATAATGCGGATTCATATCCATTGTTTCTGACCCGTAACACCAACTCGATGTGACCGTAATGGTTGAACCAACCCCCTCGCGTTCAAATTTTGCAGCACAGGCGGCGCTTTCACCCACACGGCCGATGGTATTGTCGGCGATCACACATTCAACCGGACTGCCGTCCCCGTTTTTCAGATTAGATTCAATTAAAAGGGCCACCGATTTTGCCAGATTCATTGTCTTCTCTTCAAGACTCTCTCTCACACCTCCCTGACGGCCGTCAATGGTAGGGCGAATACCTATTTTTGGATATTGATACATGATTTTGTTGATAAATTATTTTTTTTATAAAACTATATTTTCGGAAACTTATTTTCTGGTATAACTGGTGTGAAAATGATACTGATTTTTTTTGAATTCTGAACTGTGCTGATATTCCTGTATGGGTATGGATAATATTGTTTTCTTCATAGTGGATGAATTGAGTAAATTTGATTAAAAGGAATCTCTTTTCCTGATCACTGTGGGCAGATAGGTTTGTACCGATTGGTTATCCAGTACAAATTTAGCCGCGATCCTTCCCATTTCATGCCAATCGATCCCTATACTGGAAATGCCGTTTTGAATCACCTCGAAGAATGGATTTTCATTATAAGCCAGTAATCCATAGTTTTTTCCAGGTTTTAACCCGTCTGTATTTCCTTGTTTTACAATCTTTACCACATCTTCCTGCTTGATAACCAGATAAAAATGATTTTTCTGAATGGTTGTTTTTTCTGATATCTCATCAAGAATATTGAATTCGAATTTGTTGTCGAGGCAAAAATTACTGAACGCGGTTTTGCTGCTCTGCGGATGCTTATGGAATTTATTGAGGACAAAAATCATTTTTTTGTATTTGCGCAGTTCATTTTTTATGGTGCACAGTGCATCGTACAACCCATTGTCGAAATCCTGACAAACATAAGAATATCCATCCTTGTCAAATTTTCCGAAATCAAGCAATAGCAACTTTTTTTTATCAATTTTCGACAATGCATCGGAAAATTTTTCGTTGTCGTAATTCATGACGAGATATTTATTATATCTGCCAATAGATTCATGAATGATATTATTGAAAAGATGCTCGTTATACTGATGAAACCACAGATCAATTTTGTAAGATTTGGGCAAACTGGAAACCAGAATAGTATGTAAAACCTCTTTAAAGGGAGAATACTCGTCGAGCAACAACAAAATGTTTTTGGTGTGAGAAGCTACAAAATAGTTCTTTCCATGAATGGCATCAATCACTCCACGTTCCCGTAAATCGGACAGCGCTTTGAACACAGTATCTCTTGAGACCGAGAACTGACTGCTTAAATGGTTGATAGATGGTATCTTTTCGCCTACCTTCAGTTCACTCGTGGCGATGGCATCCTGGATATATTCTGCCAGTTGCTGTACTTTGGTGCTCCTCCCGTCAAATTTGAAATCCATTTGTGTAAGTTTTCATTTCTCAGATAAGCCGTACTGTTCTGTACTGTTCTGTGCTGATTATAGGGGCAAAGGTATCAGGTTAATATTAGATAAAAAAATGTTTTTATATGTTTTTTAGCATGTTTCAAACAAAAAAGGAAGAGGGGACACCTCTTCCTTTTTCCGGTATATTTTATAGACTATCACCAAAGTCTTCTTTGAACTTCGTGATCAATTTCTGTGGCCAGTCGCTCACCGGTTCCAGGCCTCCCATGAAGAAGCGGAGTACCGGGGGTTCATACACAAATCGCAGTCCTCCTATTAATTCCCGATTTTCGTATAGCCAGCTCATCCTGTCTGCTACGTATTTAATCTGAGAGAGTGTGAATACGCGACGGGGTACTGCAAGGCGAACCAGTTCCATGTCGGCGAAAGTCTCATTGCCATATTCATCGCGTTGATTGGAGATAGATCCCCTTTCCATACCCCGGATTCCAGATATCAGATAGAGTGCTGCGGCAAGCGAGCCTGCGGGATACTCTTTCTGTGGAATATGGGCACAGACCTGCATTGCATCGACGTGTGCACCCAGCACACCGGCCGGTTTAACCATAGGTACGCCATGTGCATCGAGAGAATTCACCAGGTAGGCGATAAAGTTCGGGCTCTGGCTGATCATGGTCTCATCGAGCGTTTCATACAGTCCTACTGCCATTGCCTCAATTTCACGGACTGAGATGCCGCCATAAGTGAGGAAACCTTCAAACAAGGGAACCAGTGCTTCCAACTCTCGGTAAATATCGATGTTGTTGGTGCAGATACCTCCGCCACGGGAGGAGCTGAGTTTGCGAGCCGAGAAGTACACAATGTCTGCCAGACCGGTCATGGTTTGAATCACCTCGCCCATGGTACTGTTTTTGAATTCTTCTTCACGCTGAATGACCAGGTATGCATTTTCTCCCAGCAAGCTGGCATCCAGCACAAGGCGGATATTGTATTTGTCGGCCACAGCCCTTACATCTCTTAGATTTTGAACTGAAAAGGGTTGTCCCCCGATAAGGTTGGTAGAGGCTTCCATGCGAATGAATGGAATATTTTTGGCTCCATGTATCTTGATGATTTCTTCCAGTTTTTCAAGGTTCATGTTCCCTTTAAAAGGATGGGAGGAATTGATCACATATGCTTCGTCGTATAGCAGTTCGGCAATTTTTCCACCGTATTGGGTGATGTGCGCCATGGCGGTGGTAAAATGATAATTCATCGGTACCAGGTTACCCTTCCGTACGTAAGCATTCGATAGAATGTTTTCAGCAGCACGGCCCTGGTGTACTGGCAGATAATACTTTTTTCCCAATACTTCCTCTACCGCTTTCTGCAGGCGGAAAAAACTTTGTGATCCGGCATAGGCATCATCTGCCTGCATCATGGCAGCCATCTGATTGTCACTCATTGCGTTGGTGCCGCTGTCGGTGAGCATATCCAGGAAAACGTCTTTCGTGCTCAGTCTGAAGGTGTTGAAGCCACCTTCATGCAGGGCTTCCAGTCTTCTTTCGATAGGTACTAAGTGCAATTTTTGCACAACCCTTACCTTGTGCAGTTCTAACGGTATGTTTTCACCGTTATAAAATTTAATTTCATTCATGAGATTCGTGTACGTATGTGGCTGTTTGTGTAATTTATGCCGATTTTTTGTTGAAAATTGATGTTAATTTCGGAGCTTGGCCGATAAATCATTATTTAAAACTGCAAATGTAAAACAAAAATATCAAAAGAGAAAAATAGCCGCATCAATTTTTTTATAATGCAATTATTCTGAAATATTTTACTGAACTGGAAATCCGTTTGGTGAAAAATCCCTATATTTGTCCGGTTAATCACATTTAACAACATTGACTAACTTTTAATAAAAAAGAATCATGGATAAACCCTATGTAGTAGGTATTGATGTGGGCGGCACCAATACTGTTGCCGGCATTGTAGACAAAAGAGGGCAGATTTTAATTAGCGGAAGTATTAAAACGGCCAAACATCCACAGGTAGAAGACTATCTTGATGAATTAACCGAACTGATCAACGGACTCATCGCTGAAGTTACGACCAAAGATCAGATCAAAGGAATTGGTGCCGGAACACCCAACGGTAACTACTTTACCGGTAGCATTGAATTTGCTCCCAACCTTCCCTGGAAAGGGGTGATTCCTTTTGCTCAGATGCTGGAAGACAGGGTAGGTATTCCGGTGGCACTCACCAATGACGCCAACGCAGCAGCCATCGGTGAAATGACTTACGGGGCGGCCCGTGGCATGAAGGACTTCATCGTTATCACGCTGGGTACCGGTGTGGGGAGTGGTATTGTGGTAAACGGGCAGCTTGTTTACGGACACGATGGCTTTGCCGGTGAACTGGGACACGTGATAGTGCGCCGTCATAACGGCCGTATGTGTGGTTGTGGTAGAACTGGGTGTCTTGAAGCTTATTCATCTGCAACGGGGGTAGCTCGAACAGCACGTGAATATCTGGAGCTGAAACCTGATACCCCGACAAGACTTCGAAACATCCCCATCGAAGAAATTACTTCCAAAGATGTATTTGATGCAGCTATACAGGGAGATGAGATGGCGAAGGATATCTTCCGTTTTACCGGAGAGATGCTCGGTGAAGCTTTTGCTGATTTTGTGGCTTTTTCCAGCCCGGAAGCAATCATCCTCTTCGGTGGATTATCGAAAGCGGGCGACCTGATCATGAATCCCATTCGTGAAAGTATGGAAAAGAGCCTGCTGAATATTTTCAGGAATAAAGTGAAACTCATGTTTTCCGAACTCAAGGAGAGCGACGCGGCCGTACTGGGTGCAAGCGCCCTGGGTTGGGAAGTAAGGTAGCAGGTGCATCTTTTTTGAAGGTGACCCGGAACCTGTTTTAAAGCGGGGATATTGTTTTGGCGGTATCCCCGCTTATCATGTAACATTTTTGTAGCCAAAACTTCATTTTAACTTAACCGGAAAATGTGAAACATCTGTTTTTTTTGGCGTAATATTGCATTGTTAAACATTTTCATTCTCTCTATAATTAAGTGGCTGTTTATATAGGTAGTCACATGGTTCAGCCCGCAAGTGATTGTAGGCTGTTTTTTTTGAAACAAATATCGGAAAAGACCGATAGATTTCATACCTTTGTACTCCTTTAAAAATAACATGCCTAAAAGACAGAAGATGTCACAAAAAATTCAAACAGCCCTCATTTCGGTATATCATAAGGAGGGATTAGAAGAAATTCTTCAGGAACTAAACAAATTACGTATAAAATTTATTTCCACGGGAGGTACAAAGGAGTTTATCCAGTCGTTGGGCTACGAGTGTGAGGCCGTGGAGGACGTAAGCGGTTATCCGTCGATCCTGGGTGGACGGGTGAAAACACTTCATCCCAAAATTTTCGGTGGAATTCTTTACCGCAGGGATAACGAGTCCGATAAAAAACAGGTAAAATCTTACGATATCCCTTCTATTGACTTGGTAATTGTAGATTTATATCCTTTCGAGGAAACCGTGGCTGCCGGAGGTACCGAGGAGGAGATCATAGAGAAGATCGATATTGGCGGTATTTCTCTTATACGTGGTGCTGCAAAAAACCACAAAGATGTACTTATTGTGGCCTCCAGACACCAGTACCAGCCTTTGCTCGAATTGTTGAAAGAAAAACAGGGGATCACAACCCTGGAAGACCGTCGCTGGTTTGCAAAGGAAGCTTTTAAAGTCTCTTCAGGTTATGATTCCGCCATATTCAGATACTTTGATCAGGGTGAAAATTCGGCATTTCGTCTGGCATTTGACGAGGGAAAAGAGCTGCGTTACGGAGAGAACCCTCATCAGAAAGGAATATTTTATGGTCATTTCGAGGATATTTTCGAACAGCTTCATGGCAAGGAAATATCCTATAACAATCTTCTAGATATTGATGCCGCGGTCTCCCTGATTTCCGATTTCAACGAAACTGCGCTGGCCATACTCAAGCATAACAACGCATGTGGCATGGCATGTCGCCCAACCGTGAAAGAAGCATGGGATGCAGCACTGGCTGCCGACCCGGTTTCGGCATTCGGGGGTATTGTGGTGACCAACAGGCCGGTGGACAAGGAAGCTGCAGCGGCTATCCATGAAATATTTTTTGAAGTTATCATTGCTCCTGCATACGATAAAGAAGCACTCGATATTTT
>Ga0228535_1000360_pt1 | contig 137069 bp, 111 predicted proteins | sample SJ1metagenome_FD_168457 | JGI IMG/M metagenome (GOLD analysis project Ga0228535, IMG submission 168457) | Enriched culture of PCE-dechlorinating microbial communities from Ithaca, New York, USA - SJ1 | ecosystem: Engineered > Modeled > Simulated communities (microbial... > Unclassified...
CATGGAGCGGGATGGGATTGTACTTGATTTCAGGTACAATAGTCTGTTTGGTTGAACCGCCGTATGCCGAACGGCACGTACGGTGGTGTGAGAGGTTGGGGCCTAGCGGCCCCCACCTACTCGATTTCAAGGAGGGTCTCTATGGATTACAAGGAGTTTGGAAGAACCGCTCATTGTTCAAGCAGGGTCATCTTTGGTGCTGCGGCACTGGGGGAGGTAACCCAACAGGAAGCAGACAGGACGCTTGGTCTTCTTTTGGACCACGGGATCAACCATATCGACACCGCCCGAAGCTATGGAGAGTCGGAACTTCGCATCGGACCTTGGATGAAGCAGCGGCGCTCAGCTTTCTTTCTTGCATCGAAAACCGGTATGCGGACCAAGGCGGAGGCTTTGGAAGAACTCAAGCAGACACTCGATCGCCTCAAGACGGACCATCTTGACCTCTGGCAGCTGCATTTCCTTGTCGACGCCCAAGAGTGGGAAACAGCCATGGCCGAAGGCGGGGCCCTGGAGGCAGCCATAGAGGCCAAGAAACAGGGTCTGGTGCGCTTCATCGGGGTAACCGGTCATGGTGTTGACGCACCGAAGGCCCATCTGAAAAGTCTTGAAGTCTATGATTTCGATGCGGTGCTTTTACCTTACAATTACACCATGCTCCAGAATCCTGTCTACAACGCCGATATGGCACAGCTTCTGGAAGTCTGTTCGAAACGCAATGTTGCCGTACAGACCATCAAATCGCTTGCACGCGGGGCATACAATCCCAATGAAAAAACGTTCGCGACCTGGTATGACGCTCTCAGCGATGAATCCTCGATTGAAAAAGCAGTGCACTATGTCTTGTCAAACGAGCAACTCTTTCTCAACAGTACCGGTGATATCGATCTGCTTCCTCTTTTACTGAAGGCTGCAGAGAAGCCCATTGTTCGGCCTACGGAGGAAGAAATGAAGACATTGGTGGAGAAAGAGGGAATGAAGGCACTCTTTGTGTGATCAGGTCCAGATGTGATAGGTTCTGGTCACCAGGATGAGAATGGTGGTTCCCGCTACATAGAAGACCAGTCCCAATACATTGAACAACGTGTTTTGGCTGATTGTCACCATCGCATTGCCTACGATCATCAGGATGAATGAGAGACAGCGGACAAACGTCTGCCTGCTGAACTGCTCCTCGAACATGGCGATGATGAAGGTGGCGACGGCAAGCACGTTGATCAGTATGCACACGCCGAGAAACAGGGAGTTGGTTACACTCGCCTCAAAAAGAAATGAGGGGGAGTTGACCGATACCGGTACGATCATTGATAAAAACAGGGCGCTGGCAGCTGCAACAAAGGAGTACTGGCTGAGTTTTGCAGGATTGATGGTCTGTTGGAAGAGCCCTGAGGCCAGAAACAGGAATGATGAGAAGAGCAGGGAGAAGTGGTACAGTACTGAAATTGCAGACGGGTTGAGGATGAAAATGTGGGTGATGGAGTGATAAAGCGGGAGAATTTTTACATTGCCCAGGCTTATCATTAAAAACAAGAGAGGGAGCACCCTCGCTTCCGCTCCAATGTTTGCACGATAGAAAAAACAGAGCAGCAAGGCAGCTGTAAACGCCACCCAAAGGTGAATGAAAGAAGGAATCAGAAATGACCGCGCCGTGTCCCATATTTGCTGCTGTACCGCACTGATGCTGCCATGAACTATGCTGACAGTAAGAATGAGGGTAAGAAGGCCCTGAATGCCCAATAGGACAAAACGCAGATTTTTTCCCATAGTCTTTTACAGGATGTCACGGTAGGCGCTCTCAGTGAGAACACCCATTCGTTGGCAGGTGTAGGCTGAGCCGAAGGCTGCAATGAAGGAATCTATAAGGATTCCCAATCCGTTGAGTATCGGCATCAGGGCGACAAGCGTCATCTCGGCACCATATAAGTCGATTTTCAGAAATTGCAGGGCGATGATGGAGATGAAGAATACCTCATAGCCGAGGTAGAGCGGGCTTGCATACGCGAAAAGGGCACTGGAAAGGGCGACAAAGAGAATCACCTTGTCCGAGGGCATGGAGGATGTGGCGGCATAGAGCAGGCTGAGTATGCTCAAAGTCGCAATCATGGCCGAACCTCCCCTGCCGATGAGGGTGTAGAGGGGAACGGCTGTCGCACTGACACGTTTTTGACAACCAAGGTTGTGTCGGGAAAGCGATATGGTCATAGGGCTGGAGAAAAAGATGCTGCCGGTGAAAAGAGCCGCCGCCGCCGGTGCGAGCATGCGGTAGATGATCATATAAGGATTAACACGGAAACGGGTGACCAGACCAAAGAGAAGTGGCAGAACAACCAGGATGCCCGAAAGGGTTGAAATGATCAGCATGAGCAAGAAACGTCCGGCGACAAAGAGGGTGCCTTCCATCTGCAGGTGGCTGAACCAGTAGGAGGATGCAAAGAAAATAAAGAAGTGCCCGGTGGTGCTGTACGCCCTGGCAAGGCGGAACATGGTCTCGCTGAGCGAGTTCATGGTGACGTATGCCGGTCTGATTACCTCTACATTCGGCTTGAGAAAGTAACCGAAGACCAAGGCTATTACCAGAACAGGGAGCAAGAAGCTCTCTGCATTGGCCAAGGTGTAGAACGGATTGATCGGAAGCATCGATTCGAAGAGGGTGGAAATCGATTGGGGTGCAATAATGGAAAGCGATGATGCATCGCTGCCTGCACTGGTGCTGGCAGGGAAATTGGACGGGAAGAACCTGAAGACAATGGCACAGCCCATAACCAACAGCAGGGTGGAACCTATGCTCCATAGAATGGTGGTACGTGCGAACACCCCTCCCTTACGATCTTTCCTGAGGGATGCTATTCCGCTTGAGAAGCCGAAAAAGACCAGTGGAATCAAGACGAACCCACCGAGCTGCACCAAAAGGGCGGTGATGGTGTACATCACTTGTTGAAATATACCCGACTCTCCAAATAAAAGGGTTGCAGCCAAACCGAGGGCGGTTGCAGCCAGATAGCTTATCCAGGTCTTCATAGTTTCCAAGAGTATCTTATCAGATGCAGCAAGTCAATCAAACGTCGCTTTTCAACCCAACAGCTGATCAAGCTTATATCCAGACTGCATCTCAGCTTCCATAAGAATCCTGATATAGGAGCTTACATTCCCCATTCCCTTGATTACTGCAAGAGAAAGCGCTGATAGATAGATGATCTCCTGCATTGCCTCCTTTGTGTACCACGTTATTCCCTGGTACTCATTGACCTGTGCATATTTGGCAAGGCTGGAATCGGAAAGCAACAGAGCCAATATCTGCTTGGGATCTTCCATGCCGTCATCCACCATGAAGGCCGCACTTGCCAGGATGGCGGCACTATGGCAGGCTTTTCTCGCTGATTCCTCGGTAAATCCTGCATCGCAGAGCTCTTTGGAGAAGAACCGGGAAAGAAGCAGGCTGTCGCTCGCCCTCATAGCCTCGCTGATGGTCGCCTCGTCATCGAGGAATGGTTTGAGGAAGAATGATGCTGCGACCACTGCTTCCATCTCATCAAGGATGCGCGAACCGTACAGGAATGCGCGATTTTCCTCACGCTTGAAGAGAGTGCTGTATCGCTGGACTTGTGAAAGCATCTGTGCAGGACTCACATCATTGGGGAGGGAAGGCAGTGATTTTTGGGCGGCGGGATGCAGGTTCTCGACGGCAGCCGCCAAATGCGCATAGGCCTCGGCCAAGGTGAGAATGAGCTTTCGCTCGCTCTTGCTGGTAGCCTCTCCATTGAGAATAAGCCTGATTTGCTTGAAGAAGTTCTCCGAGTGGAAACTCTCCATTGCTTTGTAAACAGGCTTGAGGCGGAGCGCAAGGATTTCCTGTTCGAGGTTGGCTATCCCGCTCTCTCCGATCTGCTCATACAGTTCGGAGTATGTCCCGTCGACATCCTCAACTTCACGGATATTCAGAAGCACCTTGGTCTCAAAACCCCTGAGGTGGACTGCCATCCCCTCATCATACACCCTCAGTGACGGTCTCATATACGTAAGGCCCTCATTGAACGAGTCATAAATCAGGTACCTTCTTCCTCCTACCGTCAAGCCGAGAGCCTCTCCGAGACTTACCGTCTCGCTTCGTTTCTCCTCTCCAATTTTCTGAAGCTTGGGGCAGCTGGTCTTGATCCAGCCTTCCACACTCTCATATTGATTATTGTAGAGAACCAAGGCGCGCTCACGCTCATTGCCGTTGACATAACAGAATGCCGATTGCTGGACATTCCCCTCCCGATACAAGTCGAAGAGTTGGAAGTAGTCGACACCGCTGAAGAGATACCGCCTTTTCAAAAGCGGGAAAATCCGTCGATAGTGCTCATCGACCAGATATTGATTGGGCTTTTCGTCCCAATACGCTCGGCGGTACTCCATGCCGTACTTTTCCCTATAGCCTTCAATCTGGCCGTGACCGAACATCGGCAGTCCCGGCATGGTGGAAAGCAGGGTGCAGACCCCGAAATATTTGTCCCCGTCTCCAAATTGGGCGAGTGCCGTTTCCTCATCAGGGTTGTTCATGAAATTGACGAAACGCTTGAGAATCTCAGGCTCGAAGGCGATGGTGTTCTTGATCGTCTCCCGATACTTCTGGTTTTCCTGATTCTTGAGCATGTTCATGAAAGCGCTGTTGTAGACTCGATGCATTCCCAGGGTACGCACGAAGTACCCTTCCATCATCCAGAAGGCTTCTGCAAGCAGCAATGTGTCCGGCAGCTCCTCATTGATGCGGTCGACAACCTCACGCCAGAACTCCTGGGGGATTTTCTGGTTGAACTCGAGTTCGTCCATGCCGTATTGGGTACGGCCTGCTATATCACCTCCATGTCCCGGTTTCGGATACCAAAGCCGCTGGATGTGCTTCTTTGCCAGGGTCATTGCAGCATCGAAGCGGATGATCGGGAAGTTGCTGGCAACATGCTTTATCTGCTGATAGACAGCCTCGCGGGTGGCAGGATTGAGGAAATCGAGCTGTGCAGTGTCATTCCAAGGCATCGATGTACCATCGTTGCCATGGAAAATATAGGTGGTGTCTCCTGAACGAAGGTCTTTGCGTCTGAATGTGACGGCAGCATCGCTGCGGTCATAGTAGTGATCCTCAAGCTTGATTTCCACCGACGGGTCTGAAGAGAGATTGGGACCATCATACGTATAGGAGGGGAAAGGAGGAAAATGCTGCTGGATGAAATATTCACTGTGGTTGAAGACCCAATCCCCATCGATTCCGGTGTGGTTGGGCACCATGTCGCTCGCCAGGCGGATGTGGTAGCGGCTGCAGCGCTGGCGCAGGTTGTCCAGTGCCTGCCAGCCTCCTATGCTTTGAGAGATTTCGTAGTTTTTCAACGAATAGGCCGATGCCTCGGCATCGGGATTGCCGCACAGATTCTTGATCTTCTTGCTTGCCGAGCTGCGCTCCCACAATCCGATAAGCCACAAGGCGGTGAATCCTCGAGAAGCGAGTTTCTCCAGCTCCTGGTCGGGAATCTTGTCCAACGTGTCGATCGGGTAGCCGTACTCCTTGGTAAGCTGGTCCAGCCAGACCAGAGTCGATTTGGCGATCATGATGACATTGGGCATCCAGTTCCGGTCGGCGGTGAAGGCTTCGTATTCATGGTCGAATATGCTGTAGTCGGGAACCACCATCACAGGACTCCCGCCTGCGCCCACCGGCGGGAAGTGAGGCTTGTCCTCCTCCTGCACGAAGTCGATTGCCCTGAGGAGCATCGTCTTCAGGCTCTGGGGAATCAGGTCCGCCCAGGCTTCAAGAATGTAGCTGATCTGGTCGAGCAACGAATCCGGATAGAGTTTTGCAGGACGGGTGAGGAAGGAAAAAATGTCGGAGTCACTGTTGCCCATGACGGCGGAGGCTTTGGTATACCCACCCAGCAGGGCGGTAACCGCCTGGGATGCCTGGGGGAAGGAGAGTCCTTCGGGTGAAAGGAACGGCTTTGCAGCCATGATGAGGGCAGGATTCTCCTGCATTACCTGATGAAGGAAGTAGCCGCGAAGCGACTCTTCATAGAAGAAATCCAAAGGAAGGGATTGCTGAACCAAAAGCGGCGACGGGAACTCCTTCATGTAGAAGGCCAGCACCTCCTGGGCGGCATGGTTCTTATTGATCAAGGCCGTAAGGCGGGTGAAGAAATCAGGTTCGCTGTCGCTGAGGTATCGGCTGAGAACACTCTGATAGAGCTGGTGGAGGACCGCTGTGGCATGGAGCTTGCCGGCTGACACCCAGTCGTTTCCCCCCTTTGCCTTTACCTTGCTGTTGTAGATGTGTGCGATTTCCGTGGCTTGCTTGTAGAGCAAAGAAAGATCGGAATCCGAAGGGAACAACGCTGGAAAAAAATCCATTTCAGTCCTTGTACGAACTGAAATGCGAAAATCACGTGTAATCAAATCACGCCTCCCTGAGGGTGGGTCCATCCCTGAACAGTAATGCCAGTATACCATGAGAGCGCTTGGTTGTAACCCCTTTCTTGAAAAACGGGGACTGTTAGACTAGTGTATTTGTTACTGGTAGAGAAGAATATGCGTCTGTAAGCATTTTTTCTGCGAGATCGATGACCAGCGGCAGGGAAATTTCCTCGTCAGGTGTAAACCGTTCCAGCACAAAGGAGGCAACCGAGCCGTGCTGCGGTCTGCCGATACCTATCCTCAACCTGAAAAATTGATCGCTTTGAATATGGGCCCTGATGGACTTCAGCCCGTTGTGACCTCCCAGTCCTCCGCCTTTCTGCAGTCGTAGTGTTCCGAACGGCAGTTCCAAATCGTCGTGTACGACTAGAATCTCATCGATGGCGTATCCGTAGAAATCCATGCAGGCACGAACCGACCTTCCGCTCTCATTCATGTAGGTGGAGGGTTTGAGCAGCTTGGTTGAATTGTCCGAACTCACAAGGCCGTGGAACTTCTCACTCCATCTTGCCTGGGGATGACGATGCTCTGCAACCATCCAGCCGACATTATGTCTTGTTCTTGCATATACCTTGCCCGGGTTGCCCAGAAATACCAGAAGCTTTACCATACGCGTATCATACGGGCAATACGGGAGGCATGCAACGATGTACGTGATGGTTTTCTATGTTCCCCAGTCGCATCTGGAGGAAGTGAAAGAGGCGGTCTTCAGTGCAGGGGCCGGTATCATGGGCGGGTACGATCGATGTTGCTTCCAAACCTTGGGAACCGGACAGTTTCGGCCCCTTGCAGGCAGTTCTCCTTTTCTCGGGCAGGTTGGAACGCTTGAACAAGTACCGGAGTGGCGTTTAGAATTGGTCGTTGATGAAGAGCATGCCGCCCAGGCAGTCCAAGCCCTTTTGGACACCCATCCCTATGAGGTCCCTGCCTATCATTTGATCCCGGTCTTGACCCTTGAGGGGGTCGAGTTCAGCGAATAGAGGAGCGTTTATGGCAAAAACGATTGCCCAGATCAACGAGAAGATCAAGGCAGGAAAGGCGGTGGTGGTCACTGCCGAGGCCTTCAGTGCTATGGCGAAGGAGAAAAGCCTCACCGAGCTGGCCCAGGAAGTGGATGTGGTAACCACAGCTACCTTCGGTCCGATGTGCTCCTCCGGGGCGATCATCAACTTCGGCCACTGGTCGCCGGGAATCAGGATGGAGGAAATTTCCCTCAACGGGGTAAGCGCCTATGAAGGGCTTGCCGCTGTCGACACCTACATCGGGGCAACCAGTGAATCGAAATTCGATCCCGCCTATGGCGGGGCGAACGTAATCGAGGACCTTATCCGCGGCAAGGATGTGCGCCTGCATGCCAGGGGCAAGGGCACCGATTGCTATCCTACCAAGGAGATCGATACCTGGATCAACAAAGACACGGTCAATGAGTTCTACCTTTTCAATCCCCGTAATGCTTACCAGAACTATGCAGCGGCGACAAACAGCACCAATCGCATACGATACACCTATATGGGAAGCCTTCTTCCCCGCTTCAGCAATATCACGTATTCGACCAGCGGTGAGCTCAGTCCCTTGCTCAATGATCCATTTTTGAGGACCATAGGAATCGGCACCCGAATTTTCCTCGGCGGCAGCGAAGGGTATGTGGTATGGAACGGTACCCAGTTCAATACCAGACGCGAGCGCAATGAGCACGGTATTCCCAAACTTCCAGGAGCCACGCTGGCGGTGATCGGTGATGCAAAACAGATGTCCGCCGATTTTATTCGTTCAGCCTACTATGAGAAATACGGCGTTTCGCTCTTTGTCGGTATCGGGATTCCCATTCCGGTTCTTGATGAGAGGATGGCCAAGCATCTGAGCATCTCCAATGAACAGATTGAGACCACCATCCTCGACTACGGGCAGGAACATCACCCGGCGGTGGGAACCACCTCCTACGCCAAGCTTGCCAGCGGAAGCGTAACGCTGCCTGACGGCAAGGTGGTGAAAACCGCTCCGCTCTCCTCGCTTGCAAAAGCCAGGGAGATTGCCGAACTCTTAGGTCAATGGATTCGTGAAAAGCGATTTTTTCTTACCGAGCCTGTACAAATGCTTCCCAAAGACAGTTTTATCAAACCCTTGGTTCCCCGTGAAGGAGGTGAGCAATGAAACGTCGCTACGCCCTTCGCTTCTCTCCCACCCTGGTGGAGCAGCCGATCGTCAGCAAACTCGCCCGCTCCTACGATGTCGACATCAACATCCTCAATGCCGATGTAGCCAGCGGTCGGGGAGGCAAGCTCATCGTTGAGCTCTGCGGAACCGAACAGAATCTGGATGCCAGTGTGGTGTATCTCTCAGAGATGGGTGTCATTGTCTCGGAAATGGTCAAGGAGCTGCTCTTCCGGGAGGATGGGTGCATCCACTGCGGTGCCTGTACCGCTGTCTGCTCCCCCAGGGCACTGCGGTTGAACGCCGAGGCAAAGCTGGTCTTTGATGTTTCACTTTGTGTGGTATGCGGACTGTGCACCCAAGCCTGTCCTCTGCGACTCTTCGAGGTTTCCCATGAGCGGGAAGCGTGAGACCAGACCCCGATGCCTGCTTGAACCTTGATGTCCCCTTACCAAGGGATGCACTATAGATATATGTAAGAGTTAGGGTTCGAGAACATCGATGCCGTTGGAGGTGCATACTGCAATGAATAGAACGGAGTACCTGAAGAGCCTGCTTTCCCAGCGCATCGTATTGCTTGACGGGGCGATGGGGACCATGATCCAAAGTCAGGGATTGGGCATCGATGATTACACGCTCGACGGCTTGGCCGCCTTTGGATGCAATGAGGTGCTCAACCTCACCCGTGGCGAGGTGATATTCTCAATCCATCGGCAATACCTTGAGGCAGGGGCCGATATCATCGAGACCAATACCTTTTGTGCCAATGCCTTTAATCTGGCGGAGTATGGTCTGCAGGACCAGGTTCAGACCATCAACCAGGCAGCTTGTGAAATTGCACGCGAAGCAGCTGCCGATTTTGAGGCGGTCAATGCAGGCTACGTATTTGTTGCAGGCGTCATCGGACCAACCAATCGTTCCCTCTCTTTCTCTCCCAAGATGGAGGACCCCGCCTATCGGCAGAGTGATTTCTCCGATTTCCATGCCATGTACCTCCAGCAGGCGCGTGTGCTCGTCCAAGGAGGCGTCGATCTGATTCTGATCGAAACCGTCTTCGATACGCTCGCGGCCAAGAGTGCCATCCTCGCATGCATCGATGCCATGGGTGAGGAGGGAAGGACCATTCCCATTATGGTCAGCGTCACCTTCAGCGACCAAAGCCGGAGAACCCTCAGCGGTCAGACCCTTGATGCATTTGTAACAAGTCTTGGAGCGTTTCCCCTCTTCAGCCTGGGGCTGAACTGCTCGACCGGACCACAGGAGATGCTTCCCCTCCTGCAGGAGCTTGATGCAATCTGCCCGTTTTACGTCTCCGCCCATCCCAATGCAGGCTTTCCTGATAAGGAGGGGCATTACACCCTTACCCCGCAGCAGATGGAAACCCAGCTTTCACCACTCTTGGAGGAAGGAAGGCTCAATATTCTGGGTGGATGTTGCGGCACCACCCCGGCCCATATTGCCGCTCTGAAGAAAGCCTCCCTGCAGGCAGTACCCAGAAGTAAGCCTCAACCTTCTCATGCCTTGAAGCTCAGCGGTCTCGATGCAATCACCGTCAAAGAGGACACCCTGCTGGTAATCGGGGAGCGTACCAACGTCGCCGGTTCACGCAAATTCGCCCGCCTGATCAAAGAGGAGAAGTGGGAGGAGGCTCTTGCCATTGCCCGCCTGCAGGTAGCCCAGGGCGCCCGGGTATTGGATATCTGCATGGATGCCTCCATGCTTGATGCAAAAGAGAGCATGCGTTCGTTTTTACGTCATATCGCCGGCGACCCCTCGGTGAGCAAGGCGGCCTTGATGATCGACTCCTCCGATTGGTCGGTAATCGAGGAAGCCATGGGCGAAGTGCAGGGCAGGGGAATTGTAAACTCCATCAGTCTGAAGGAAGGTGAGGAAAGCTTCGTCAGCCATGCCAAGCATATTACCCGTTACGGGCATGCCATGGTGGTCATGCTTTTTGACGAAGAGGGGCAGGCTGCCACCTATGAGCGAAAGATGGCCATTGCCGAGCGCAGCCATGCCCTGCTCCTTTCTGCAGGTATCAGGGAGCAGGACATCATCTTCGATGCTAATGTGCTTTCCATCGCCACCGGTATTGAAGAGCATGACACCTATGCCCGTGATTTCATCCTTGCCACGCGAGAGCTGAAGCGGCGCTATCCCTTGTGCCATACAAGCGGCGGGGTCTCCAATCTCAGTTTTTCCTTCAGGGGCAATGAGAAGGTCAGGACAGCGATGCATGCCGTGTTGCTCTCTCTTGCAGACTTGGATATGGCAATCATCAACCCTGCCTCTCTTCTGGATGCAGAGCGCTTGGACGAAAAGACGCGTACCATCATCGAGAAAGCCCTGCTTGCAGAGGATGAGGACCTGGCGCAGAACCGCGCCAATCTGATTGCTCTTGCACTGGCGATGCAGGAGGATGAGAGTCCGCAGAGCAAAATGGCCGACCGTAAAGAACGAAGTGCAGGCGAGCGTCTGTTCGACGCCGTCCTTGCAGGAGACCACACGTATCTGGAGCAGGACCTGAAGGAACTTGAAGCGGAGGATCCTCTGACCTTGGTGGAAGGAACGCTGATGGATGGGATGAAGGAGGTAGGCCGGCTTTTTGGTCTGGGTAAGCTGTTCCTCCCTCAGGTGGTACGAAGTGCACGGACGATGAAGCTTGCTGTTGATATCCTCCAACCGCGTATTGCAGAGTATTTAAAGCAGAATAACAATGAATCAGGTAGTCAAAAGAGGCCGGTTGCGGTGATGGCTACAGTCAAGGGTGATGTGCATGACATCGGCAAGAACATCGTCAACCTAATCCTTCGATGCAACGGCTTTGAGGTGATCGACCTTGGAGTCATGGTACCTCCCCTGACTATCTGGGAAGCCGCGGTCGCCAACAAGGCGGACTTGGTCGGCTTAAGCGGTTTGATCACTCCATCGCTGAAAGAGATGGAGGCTGTCATTACGCTGTTTGAGCAAAAGGGTTCTTCCATTCCCATTTTTGTGGGAGGCGCCACCACCAGTGAAATCCATACTGCCGTCAAGCTGGCGGTCCTCTACTCTGCCTCGGTTATCCAGACCAAGGATGCATCGGCAATGGCCTTGGCTGCCAAGCAGGTGGTGGGGCCGGATAAGGAAGCCTTCAAGCGAGGTTTGAATGCTGTCTACCAGGACCTGAGACAAGCTCATCACATGCCCAAGGATGGAGCCAAGGTTCAATCGGCCTATGCAGAGTCTCTACAGAAGAGCAGTCAGAAGCAGACGGGATCCAAAGCCAGGACCTATGGGGTGTTTACCAAGACCGATTTCCATCTTGGTGATTTGACAGCCGGCATCAATTGGCGCATGTACTGTTCTGCATGGAAAGTCCCGTTTGACAGCGAGGAGGGAAGGAACCTCATTGCCGAGGCGAAGCATCTTCTTGCCGAGAGCGAGGTTATCCGCCTCTTCGAAACCGGATGCAAAATCGTCTATGGCTTGTTTCCTGCCTCCAGCGACCGCTTGCAGGTGCAGGTGGGTGATGCTTCCTTCTTCTTCCTTCGTGACGAGGAAAGCGGACTCTGTCTGGCGGATTTCATCGCAGTCGATGATACGGTGGGACTGTTTGTTTCCACCTCATCGCTGAGCCTCGAGCCCTATCTGAAGCAATTGGAAGCCGAAGGAAAAACCATGCAGATGCTCAGCCTCAAGCTGCTTGCCGACCGGCTGGCCGAAGTATTGGCCGAGCAAGCCCAAATCCAATTGAAGCGGCTGTGGGGATCTGATGAGCTCTCATTCATAAGACCGGCTCCCGGCTACCCGTCCTGGAACGACCACAGCGAGAAACAAACGCTTTTCTCCCTGCTGGATGTGACAAAGACCATTCAAGTCCGACTGACCGAGAGCTTTGCCATGGATCCACCCTCATCGGTATGCGGTCTGCTCATCGGAGGGGAAAATCTTCGTTACTTTGCCTTAAAGCAGGTAAGTGAAGAGCAGAAAGCCCTGTATGCAAGGAGAAAAGGGGTGTCGATAGAGACGCTTGCCACACTGCTCAGTGGTATGGAATACTGATGCCATGCAAGTAATCGATATACTCAACCAAGCGAAGCGCCCTCTTTTCACCTTCGAACTGGTACCTCCCCTCAAGGGTGGTGATGTCCAGACTCTTTTGGAGACGGTACGTCAGCTCTCCCGCTTCGAGCCGGCGTATATCAATGTCACCAACCATCAGCAGGAAGTTGTATACATCGAACGTCCCGACGGCCTTTTGGAACGCAGGACGGTGAGAAAAAGACCGGGGACCATCGCCCTCTCGGCCTTGATCCAATACACCTTCAATATTCCGGTAGTGGCACACCTGATCTGCGGTGGCATGGACCAAGACGAGCTGGAGGATGCCCTGGTTGAGCTGAACTTCCTGGGTATTGAAAATGTACTTGCACTTCGCGGTGATCCCCCCAACGGGGAGAAGCGGTTTGTTCCAGTCAAGGGAGGGTATGAACACTCCAGCGAGCTGGTCTCCCAGATCAGTGATTTGAACCGGGGAAAGTACCTGGACCAGGATTTGCAGAATGCCCAGAAGACCCACTTCTGCACAGGGGTTGCAGGTTATCCCGAAAAGCATGCCGAGGCTCCGAACCTGGAGCGCGATATCGAGATGCTGAAGTACAAAGTAGACTGCGGTGCCGATTATATCGTCACCCAGATGTTCTTCGACAATGCGGTATACTACCGCTTCGTCGATGCCTGCAGAAAAGCCGGTATTACCGTTCCCATCATCCCGGGGCTCAAGCCCATCGGGAGCAAACGGGATTTGGCCACCATCCCCCAAACCTTCCATGTCGACTTTCCCTCGGAGCTGGTGGAACTGCTCTCAAAGGCCACCAAGCTCTCCGAGATTCGTGAGATCGGGGTGCATTGGTGTACGCTTCAGACCAAGGACCTGCTTGCCCATGGAGTACCGGGGGTGCATTTCTACACCCTTGGGAAGGCTGAATCGGTTGCAAGCGTGGTACGTTCCTGCTATTAACGACTGCGACCAACACCGATTTTCGGACAGCGCTGCGCTTGAGGGCACTTGCTGCAGAATGGGCTGACAGGAGTACAGATGAGCTGACCGTAACGCACCAAAAGCTCGTTCAGCGGTATCCAGAAACGTCTGGGCATGACCTCTTGCAAGGCAAGTTCAGTCTGCTCTGGCGTTTTGGTATGTACCCAGCCAAGACGGTTTGCGATCTGATGGACATGGCAGTCCACGCAAATTGCATCGATCTGATACCCCAGATTCAACGTAAGATTCGCAGTCTTGATGCCCACTCCCGGCAGTGCAAGCAGCTCGTGTTGGGTATCGGGAACCCTGCCCTCATACTGTTCAATCAATCGCAGTGAAATCAAGCGTATGTTTTTAGCCTTGGTTTTATAAAATCCTGCCGGATAGATGGCCTCTTGGATGGCCTGTTCGGAAAGACAGGCCATGGCATGGGGATCACCGGCCAGTGCAAAGAGGCGTTGGCTTGCTGCAAGGGTGACCTCATCCTTGGTTCTGAGCGAAATGAGGGTGGCGATCAATACCCGGAAGGGATCATGCTCCCGCTCGGCGATTATGGAGACGGAGGGCAGTATCTGTCCCTCAGCTTCAATGGCTTTTCTGAATTGTTCAAAAAGATTATCCCAATACTGTTCATTCATACTCTAGGGCCTACCATGCCACAACAAAAAAAGCAACGCTCACTTGACCTTTTTATGGTTACGCTCTAGCGTATTTTCATGATAATCGTACTGAAAAAACAAATCAGCGAAATGCAGAAAGAGTCGATCAGATCCTTTCTGGTGGAGAAGGGCTACACCGTCAAGGAAATCGTTGGGCAGGAAGAGACTGTCTTCGGTGCCGTCGGGCAGAGCACCCTCGATATCCGTGAGGTTGAGCTGCTCGAAGGGGTGGCCAATGTCGTGCCCATCAGCAAACCATACAAGCTCGCTTCGCGTGAGCTGAAGAAAGAGGATACCATTGTTACCGTCGGCAAGGTGAAAATCGGCGGTAACCGCATTGCAATCATAGCAGGGCCCTGCGCTGTTGAGTCGCGTGAACAGATCATGGGCATTGCGGCATCGGTGCGTGAAGCGGGAGCAGTGATTCTTCGCGGCGGGGCCTTCAAACCCCGTACCAGTCCCTATGCTTTCCAAGGCTTGGGTGAAGAGGGGTTGAAGTACCTCAAGGAAGCCGGGGAAACGTATGGCATGCCGGTGACCACCGAAATCGTCAATCCTTCCGATGCTCCCATGATGACCAAGTACATCGATATGTTCCAGATCGGTGCGAGGAACATGCAGAACTTCGAACTGTTGAAGGCGGTCGGGAAGACCGGCATGCCGGTGCTGCTCAAGCGCGGCTTGTGTGCCACGATCGAAGAATGGCTGATGGCTGCCGAGTACCTGATGGCCAGCGGAACCGACCAGATAGTCCTGTGCGAGCGGGGCATCCGGACATATGAGCGGGCTACCCGCAACACCTTGGACGTCTCTGCAATCCCCGTGGTGCAGAAGATGACACATCTGCCGGTCATCGGCGATCCCAGTCATGCAACAGGGTTGAGGGACATGGTAAGTCCGATGAGTCTTGCCTTGATCGCCAGCGGAGCCTCCGGCTTGATCGTCGAGGTGCATAACAACCCGGAAAAGGCTTTCAGCGACGGCCCCCAGTCTCTCTACCCTTCCCAGTTTGAGAAGTTGATGCGTGACCTGCACTCGCTCAGTGCCGTTGTCGGAAAATCTCTGGAGCGCATACCACGTATTGTTCCCGAATCACTTGCCCTGAATCCAACAGCTTCGCCTGTAAGCGACCACCTGGTGGTTGCCTTTCAGGGAGAGCGGGGTGCGTACAGCGAGCTTGCCATCCGCAGGGCGTTTGACGAGTCGACCGATGTGCTTCCCTGCAAGTCCTTCTCCGATGTATTCGAGGCCGTGCTGCAGGGCAAGGCCGCCTACGGCATGATTCCCCTGGAAAATACGCTGGGTGGTACCATCTATGAGAATTTGGACCTGTTGGACCGACATCAGGCCATCCAGGTGGTAGGGGAGCAGCAGATCAGGATCATCCATAATCTCATCGGCCTTCCCGGCTCGAACATAGGGAGCCTTCGAGAGGTCTACTCTCATCCACAAGGGCTTGCACAGTGTACCGAGTACCTGCAACATGAACTCTCTTACGCCCAGGCTATTCCGTTTTTCGATACCGCCGGTGCAGTAGCGTATGTCAAGGATGCAAAGGATCCCACCAAAGCCGCTATCGCCGGCGCTCCCGCGGCCAAGGTGTACGGGATGGAAATCCTGTGTGAAGGCATCGAAAGCAACCCCCGCAACTATACCCGCTTCTACATTATCTGCCGCGAGGAGCGCAGTGCAGTATTCCGTTCAACGGCCGCTGTCAACCGTGCTTCCCTTCGGTTCACGGTTCCCGATCGTCCGGGCTCCCTGTTCGCGGCCCTGTTGGTTTTAACAAAGCATGGTCTGAACATGAAGAAGCTGGAAAGCCGCCCGATACCTGGCAAACCTTGGGAATACTCGTTCTTCGTCGAGACCGAGCTCGGTGAAAGCGGGGCCTTCGACGTTGCATTGGCTGAACTGTCCGAGCTCTGCCTTTCGGTTCGAGTTCTCGGAACATTCACCTCGAATCTGTAAGATGGGACGGGTTGCTTCCTTCACCCCCAGATCCTTGGTCATGGGGGTGTTGTTGGAAAATGAAGGTCTGCTCGACACGGTTGTGACTCGTCTTGAAACCCAGTACGGCCCTGTTTTGAACCAAAGCCCCCTTACACTCTTTACCTATACTGATTATTACGACCGGGAGATGGGGACCAAGCCCCATCGCTGTTACCTGCAATTCAGGACCCTTGTCGATCCCGCACGATTGAGTACGATAAAAATCGAGACCAATGCGCTTGAGGACCTGTTCCGCAACGACATCGGGCGTCGGGTGAATCTCGATCCCGGGCTGCTCTCTTTGGAGAACCTCATTCTCGCAACCACCAAGAATCGCAGTCATCGCATCCCGCTTTGCGACGGCATCTACGCCGAAGTGACGTTGCAGTATGAGAACCATGCATTCCAGGCGTTTCGATGGACATATGCCGATTACAACAGTGAAGAGGTGAAGAAACTGTTTTTTCGGTGGAGGAGCGTCTACCATGAGCAGCTGAAGCAGGAGGGCTGTCTCGCCACCTAAGGTGGTGTGAAATGGTTAGCTTGCTTGAGCTTGTTGGTCTTGTGCATAAGCTGTGAATTCAACCCTCTTCATGAGAGACGGCTTGAGGTCTCGATTGCAAAAGAGCATCCCTGGAAGGAAGGCAGTCATCGCCCGCTTTGGCATACCCTCGTCTATTTCGATGCTTCAGGATCGCTTAAGCGTGTACATCTTGAAGGCGGGACAACCAGGGCCTCAGTGACGGTAAAACGCGAGGGCCTTACAGTCCTGTGCGCCTATCCACTCTCAAACCTCCATCCCTATGGTGGATTCTTCTATCCTGGTTGCGAGCTGCCGGTCGTGCTGACCCAAGAGCAGGGTCGGCTGGCCGGCCTCCTGCTGGATGTGTATGCGTATAATGCCCAGGCAATAGAGAACCTCAACGGCGAATTACTAACCGAATTGGCACCTGATACCGGGCTGCTGGACACCTCAAACCTATTGGTTGATCTTCTGAACGGTACCGTGGACCAAGAAAGCCTGACCCCCAAACCAACGCTTTCGATTACGCTTTCCGATCTCCCTGCAGGGAATTGGGTCAGCGAGAGAACCGGACGGCAGTCCTTCTACTTTCACTATGGCGACACCATCAGTCTTGAGGCCGAAGGAGGCGTCGAGCGTTGGTGGAACCAAGAACATCAGCTTTGTCTGACGCTCTTTGCAGACCTCATCCAAGGCACGTTTTCCACCTCCCTTTCCAAAGCACCCCTCTGGTAAAAACACCTTCCCTTTTTATGGATAAACCGATAGAGTTTGGTTATGGAATCCCTTCGAGAACTCTTTCGGATCGGCTACGGCCCATCCAGCAGTCATACCATGGGACCGCGTTCAGCGGCCACCCATTTCCTCTCGCTGTATCCTCGGCAGGCCCGCTATGAGGCCGACCTGTACGGCAGCCTCGCGGCTACCGGGAAAGGTCACTTGACCGACAAGGCCCTGCGTGAAGTTTTTGCCAAGGAGGGAAGCGAGGTTGAGATAGTCTGGTATCCCGACATCGAAAAGCCATTTCATCCCAATGCCTTGACCATCCGCTCCTACAATCCAGCAGGAAATGTGGAGCATGAGCAGACCTACTACAGTGTGGGCGGCGGCAAGGTTGTCATTGAAGGGGTGCAGGAAGAGACTTCCAAACTTGTCTATCCCAAAGAGTACTCCAGAATGAAACAGATTCTTGAGTATTGCTCCGAGGAAGGTCTGCAGCTGTGGGAGTTCGCCGTCCAATGGGAAGGTACGGAAATCCTGGCTTACATCGAGGAAGTGTGGAACGTCATGGCTAGTGCCGTCGAGCGCGGTTTGGATGCCGAAGGCGTCCTTCCCGGTGGTTTGAAGCTGGCACGCAAGGCGAGCCAGTACAACTCCAAGGCAACCGAGTTCTCCGGCCCGCTCGGAAGCACTGCCTCCGCTCTCAGTTATGCCTTGGCTGTCAGTGAAGAGAACGCCGGAGGCGGCTTGATCGTCACAGCACCCACCTGTGGAAGCTGCGGAGTGCTGCCGGGGGTGCTCTACTATCTGGCCAAGCAGTATAAGCTGCCCAAAGTGAAAATCCTTAGGGCCCTGCTCACCGCCGGTGTCATCGGCAATGTAGTGAAAACCAATGGGTCGATCAGTGGAGCCGAGGTAGGGTGCCAGGGGGAGATCGGTGTAGCTTGTGCCATGGCAGGAGCTGCCGCAACCCACCTTCTGGGAGGCAGCATCCATCAGATCGAGTATGCTGCGGAGATGGGCCTTGAGCACCATCTGGGGCTTACCTGTGACCCGATGCGCGGCTTGGTTCAGATACCCTGCATAGAACGTAATGCCTTGGCAACCATGCGCTCGCTCGACCACTGTTCCTACGCCCTGCTTGGAGACGGTCGTCACAAGGTAAGTTTTGATAATGTCATTGAAGTCATGATGGAGACAGGACAGGCTCTGCCCTCCCTCTATCGTGAGACTTCCAAAGGTGGTCTGGCAAAGGTCCTTGGTTAGGCTTTGCTATGTCACAAGGGAAGCATGGTTTGTGATATCTTATTATTTCACTATATAAGAAACAAATATTTTCATTCTTTTTGACTCCTACTAGAAAGGAATCTCAACTAATCTGGATTTCTTCGGGGAATTGCTCTGTGCTTAATGTATAACACTTGACATAGGTTTTTAGGCTAAGATACTGTACAAAGAGCGTATGGAGAAGAGATCAAGGTCAGTGAGACGAACACAACGATGCAAGGCAGCCAATTTCGGCCTGCTTCTGTGTTTGTTGTGTCTTGCATCCCCTATAGAACTCCGCTCTGCCATCACCCTCCAGACTCCTTCAACGGATGTGGTTATTGTTGTCGAGCCCGTTCCATTCGACGCAAGCAATGCTTCTCTTCTCATCCCGATTTGTGATGTGACACTGATTGCCAAGCACCCGGGCTTCGGGAGGGTCTACATCGATCATACCCCTTTGTCCAATCAATTTGAAATGGTCATGTACCAGCTGGTATCAGAACGTGGTTTGGATTTTGAGCGTTCCGAACCTTTTCTCTATTATGTGCGGGGAGCATTGCACGAGGAGATTTCCATCGGTCGGCTTTGGGCCCGCTTGGTGCGTCCTCTGGGTACAAGGGGCAACCTCTACTCAAGTACGCTCAGGGTGAATCTGGTATTGGAAAAATAGTGAGGTTATAAAAAACCACGCCCGATTTTGCTCGGACGTGGTCTCAACCTTGTTGGTTCTCTCGTTATTTTACAACGATATTCACCAGCTTATCGACAACTACTATCTCTTTGACAATGGTCTTTCCCTCGAGCCAGCTCGCAAGCTTCTCGTCCCTCTTGGCCATGGCCAGGACTTCGTCCTTGCCGAGCCCCTTGGGGACCGTAGTCTTGGAACGCACCTTTCCGTTGATCTGGAAAACCATTTCAATCTGGTTGTCGACCGTCAACTCCTCAACGAACTGCGGCCACGCTGCTGTTGAAAGACTTGTGCTATGGCCAAGGCGTTCCCACAGCTCCTCGGCAAGATGGGGTACGTACGGTCCCAGCAGTTTTACAAGCGTCTCGGCCACCACCTTGGGCAGGACATCGATCTTGTACAGCTCGTTGACCAGTACCATCATCTGGCTGATGGCGGTATTGAAGTTCAGGGTATTGGTATCCCAAGTCACTTTCTTGATCGTCTTGTGCAGCGTTCTGTTCAGCTCATCCGAAGGCTCTTCATCGACGATGACACGCTCCTCAAACAGTCTGTAAATTCGGTCGAGGAAGCGATACACACCAACCAAGCCGGTGGTAGCCCAAGGTTTGGAGACTTCAAGCGGTCCCATGAACATCTCATACATGCGCATTGAGTCGGCACCGTATTCGCTGATGATCTCATCGGGATTGATGACGTTCTTCAGGCTCTTGGACATTTTGGCGATGACACGCTCAAGCACCTCGCCGGTTGCCTTCTCCACAAAGACATCGGTCTCCTTTTCCTCGACCATATCGGTGGGGACAAGGCTCTTGTCCTTGCGTTGGAAGGCATAACTGGTGATCATGCCCTGGTTGATCAGCCGCTTGAATGGCTCGGAAGTGGAAACCAGACCGAGGTCGAAGAGAACCTTGTGCCAGAAACGGGCATAAAGCAGGTGAAGCACCGCGTGCTCTGCTCCCCCGACATAGAGGTCGACGGGCATCCAATATGCTTCCTTTTCAGCCGATACGAACTGCTTTGTGTTGTTTGGATCGAGATAGCGCAGGTAGTACCAGCAGGAACCCGCCCACTGGGGCATGGTGTTTGTTTCACGTTTTGCTTTTCCACCGCAAACCGGGCAGGAGCAATTGACCCACTCATCAATCTTTGCAAGCGGGCTCTCTCCGGTTCCGCTGGGCTCATAGCTGCTTACTTCAGGCAGCAGCAGGGGGAGCTGGTCCTCAGGGACGGCTACCGTACCGCAGGTGGGGCAATGCACCAAGGGAATGGGTTCCCCCCAATAGCGTTGACGGCTGAAAATCCAGTCGCGAAGCTTGTAGTTGACCGCCTTCGAACCAAGCTTGTGTTTTTCAAGCCATGCAAGCATTGCATTGATTGCATCTTCCTTGTTCAGGCCGTCGAGGAAGTCGCTGTTCACATGCACGCCATCCTCGGTCCAAGCCTGGTTCTGTACATCGACCTCACTCTTGAGGACTTCGATGATCGGAAGCTCGAACTTCTTTGCAAACTCCCAGTCGCGGGTATCGTGGGCGGGAACGGCCATGATGGCGCCGGTTCCGTAACTGATCAATACATAATCGGCGATCCAAATGGGGATGCGCTTGTTGTTTACCGGGTTTATTGCATAACTGCCGCTGAAGACACCGGTCTTGTCTTTGGCAAGGTCGGTTCTTTCGAGATCGCTCTTGCGGGCGCTTGCCTCAAGGTAGGCCTCAACCGCCTCTTTCTGTTCGGTCTTGGTCAGTTGTGCAACCAGCGGGTGCTCAGGGGCGACGACCATGTAGGTCGCTCCGAACAGCGTATCGGCACGGGTGGTATAGACTTCCAGGTGCTCATCCAATCCATCGACCTTGAAGAGGACCGAAGCCCCTTCACTGCGACCGATCCAGTTGCGCTGCATGAGCTTCACCGATTCAGGCCAGTCCACACTGTCCAGGTCGGCAAGCAGCTTGTCGGCATACTCGGTGATCTTGAGCACCCATTGGCGGATGTTCTTGCGAACAACCGTCGTTCCGCAGCGCTCGCACTTTCCTTCCTTGACTTCCTCGTTTGCGAGGCCGGTCTTGCATGCCTCGCACCAGTTGATCGGTGTGTGGGACTCATAGGCAAGGCCCTTGTTGAAGAGCTGGATGAAAATCCACTGGGTCCAGCGGTAATAGTCGCTGCTGTGGGTCGAAATCTCTCGATTCCAGTCATAGCTGAACCCCAAGCTCTTGATCTGCTTGCGGAAGTTCTCGATGTTCTTCTCGGTGGTGGCACGAGGAGGCGTACCTGTCTTGATGGCATAGTTCTCAGCCGGCAGTCCGAAAGAGTCGAAGCCCATCGGATGAAGCACGTTGTAGCCGTTCATTCTGAGGAATCTGCAGTAGATATCGGTAGCGGTATATCCTTCAGGATGGCCGACGTGAAGACCAGCGCCGGAGGGATAGGGGAACATATCCAAGACATACGCCCGCTTTTCCTTGGGGATGCTTGGATCCTCGGTGACGGCAAAACTCTGATGCTCGTCCCAGTACCGTTGCCATTTCGTTTCTATTTCATGGAAGGGATATTTGCTCATGGGAGCCATCATACCTTCGCATCACGCTTCAGTCAACGCTACAGAAGGGTTCCATCATCGATGGTCGGGGAAAATTCCACAGCCTCCATTCTGTTTCCCTTCATGGAGATGATGCGAAAGGTTCCTAAAGGAGACTGGACAACATCCCCCTCTTGGGGAATGTCCCCGGTCAACTCCAAAACATAGGCGGCAACAGTGGAAATCCTCTGCCTCTGGTGGTCGGCCGAAAGATCCAGCTCGTCGATGAACTGCTGGAATGGAGTGTCGGCCATCACCAGGAAAGTACCCGGCATCTGCTCACGCTCGACAATCCGGTCGGGGAACCTTCGCTCATGCTCATCGTAGAGTTCGCCGAAGAGCTGCTCGGCCACGTCTTCCATCGTCACCACTCCGCTGAAACCGCCGTATTCATCCAGGACGATGGCTTGCTGCAGCTTGTCCTTCTTGAACAGGAAAAACACATCGTCGAGGTGCATCTGTTCAGGGACGAAGATGGGCTTTCTGAGAATGGTCGAGATGCTCTTGTCCATCCGTTTTTCCAATTGGGCACGCAATATATCGCGGACAAGCACAATACCGATGATGTTCTCGGCGCTGCCATGGAAGACCGGGACGCGGCTGAAGCCGGACTTCACAATAGACGGGAATGCATCACGGATTGTAAGCTCGTCGCTGATGCAGAATACGTTCGTCCGGTGGGTCATGATGGTGCGTACCTGGGTTTCGCTGAAGTGGATGGCCCTCTGCATAAGGTCGGACTCATACTGGTCAACCAAGCCTTCATCCTCTGCGGCGTCCACCATGTGCATCACCCCTTCGGTTGTGATAGCCGGCTCTGCATGGGAGGCGAACAGGCGGGTGATCAGGGAGGAGAACTGTCTGAGCAGCCAAACAACCGGAAAGAGGACGATGGAAATGAACCGGATCGGATAGGCCATGAAGACGGCGATCTTCATGTTGTGGGTGAGGGCGAGCTGCTTGGGTGTAATCTCGCCGAAGATCAGAATCACCAAGGTCAGCAGGCCGGTGGCGTACCCAACCGCCTGGCTTGAGAAATATTCGATGGCGAACGTGGTCACCAGGGCGGAGACGGAGATGTTCACCACATTATTGCCCACCAGTACCGTCGTAAGCAGCGCGTCACGATTCTGGCTGAGTTTGTACGCGACTCTGCTGGAACGCTTCCTGCGGTTCTCCAAGGTCTTGAGCTGTACGAAAGAGAGGGAGGTGTATGCTGTTTCCGTTGCTGAGAATACAGCGGAAAGCAGCAACAGAATTATGATGGCGGTCAGTTGTACTTGCATATACACCCCCCGGCCACATACGAAAAAAGCGAGTGTTCGTTTGAACACCCTTTACTAGGTAACGGGTCATCCATAATGGAATCAGTATACCAAGAGAAATGCGTAGCAGGCAAGGGTAAGTATGATGCCGTACGTCCTGTAATTCCACCCTTCCCGCATGATTCGTGATGCGTTGAAGCCACAGAATGGATAGAAGAAAAAAAACGTATCCAGGGTAAGCAAAAAGAGGGTGTAGGGATTGGGAAGCAGTATGAACAGCAGTGCGAGCGAAGTGTTGGAAACCAGGCTCATCCGAGCCAAGCTCCTTGCATGGGTCTTCATCGACCAATTGCTTCCTTGTATATAGAGGTTTCCGGGTACGGGAAACGGCAGCCCTGCAAGAAAGGGCAGCAGAAGGGCTGTGAAGTACGCCGTATCCCATTGCCGATAGACGAGCTGGATTTTCCTTGTATGTGCAAACACCAGTGAGGGGAGGGTTCGTACGAGCAGGCTCAGAAGGGGTATCGCAACCAAGAGAGACTTGTTCGGGTGGGATACCTGCATCCATGAGAGGTTGAGAAGGGAAAGCAGGTTCCAGCCCAAGAGAACGGGAAGAAACAGCAGGGTGTTCGCGACAGCGCCCAATACAAAAGCCTTGCAGTTTTCGGGGTAGCCCTGCCTTGTTGCTCCATCGAGATGCAGATGCCACATGAAGTAGCCCATGTCGAAGAATCGTGAGGCATGCTTCCAAACTCGAAAAAGTCCGAAACGAAAGCGTCGTATTTGGCCGACGAGAGGAAGGCGTGAGAAGCCCTCGTTCTCCAGCTGTTTGAACGATGCCGGATTGTCCCCTTCCACGCATGCAGCGACATCGGTGCAGCCCAGGCTTTTAAGGAAGGGAAGGGACTCGGATATAAGTTTGCCGGCAAGGCCCTTTCCACGGTGCTTTTCATCGGTGTAGAGCCAACCCAGATACCCCATGTTCACCTGGTCGTTCACCCGGTAGACATCGAGATTCAAGCCTGCAACCACCCTGCCCTCATAGAGGACTACCAAGGTGGTATCGGGGTGAAGAAAGAAAATGGAGGCAAGACTCTTGTCAAAGCAGCGTTGCATGAGTTCTTTCGTCTCGCACTCCTGCTCCTTTTTCATGACCGAAATGGTGTATGTGCTCATATCTGCGACTCTGAAAGGGTGAGGACCATTTCGCTTTGGGTGGTGAAGTTGGAGAACCCGACTTCCTGCAAGGCCTTGATGGTCGAATCATCGCCATGGTCGACATTGAGCATGCGAACCGATTGGGTCGTACATGCCAATGTACAGGAAATAATGGCCTTCTTCAGCAAATCTACATCCCTATACCCAGGTTCTATGTTTATTTGGGCTATCGATCCACGATTCGGGTGATACCAGACAAAGCCTTTCCTTACTCCCTTTTCCATAATATCAGAGCATGTATATGCTCCTTCTGCAACCGACTCGTCACTGTTCTGGTAGCTTGGCTCAAAGCTTGCAGGGACGATGTATCCTTTATCGTGATTTTCCAGGATAAGGTCGGACCGACCAATGAGTTCCTCCTGTTTTACTGAGAAGCACAACAGGCTGCGTCTGATCGTAAACCCATGACTGAGGTAGAGGTTCTTTGCCTTGGTATTGGTATCGAGGACCTCAAGGACGAAGGTGGTGCACCCTCTTGACCGGAGGTGTCCTATCGTATCGTCAATGAGGATGTGGGAGAGGCCTTTTCCCCGATAGGATGGAATTATGCCGGTTCCGGCATCGTATGCCGTGTTGCCCCTTCGTCCAATGAGCAGAAAGCCCACCAAATCTCGTTTCTCGAACAGGCCCACCGAGTCCTCACTGGTATAAGAGAGGCTTTGCAAATGGGCTTGCAAGGCCGCAAGCGTCATGGATACCGGTACATCGTAATCACTGAAGGCTTCATTGAAAACTGGAAGGAGCTGTTCGATGCCGGTATGTTTGAGGGAGGCTGTCACCACCATTTTTTCCTCCTGAAATAGATGGCCATGCCGCTGACGACGAGGACACAGCAGACCAGGATTGCATAGAAGCCCCAATAGGCAGCGGTAAAGGGCATATATGAGAAGTTCATACCATACAGACCGGTCAGGAACGTGAGCGGAATGAATACTGTCGAGATGATTGTCAGCACCTTCATGATGGCATTCATTTTCATATCGAGGCTTGAGAGGTAGACTTCCATGATTCCCGACACGGTTTCACGCATCATATCGCACTCATCGGCTAGCCAAAGGGCGTGGTCGTGGATGTCGCGCAACAGGAAGGTGGTGTTTCGGTCGAGAAACGGATTCTCGGTTCGAATGAGGGTGGTCAGGATATCCTTAAGCGGGCTGGTCATTCGCCTGAGCTTCAGAATCTCGGCTTTTTGTTGATGAATTGCCGAGGCGGTGGTCTGTTGGGGGTTGGTGATGACCAGCTCCTCAAGGTTCTCGGTCTTCATTTCCAACTCATCGGCCTTGACCAGGTATTGATCGACCACCCGGTCGATGAGGGCGTGCAGCAGGGCGCTGGAACCCGCACTCTGCAGCTTTGTCGCCGAGGAGAGCTGGCGAACCACCGCCTCAAACGTCTGGTGGCTGTACTCTGCAATCGACAGCACCCATCCATCCCCTAGAAAGAGTGTCAGCTGCTGTTCTTCACTTCCTTGATGAGCCAAAATCCTCAAGGTGACTGAAAGATAGGCGTCGTACTGGTCCAGCTTGAGCCGCTGGTCGGTGGAAAACACATCCTCAAGACTGAGATTGGCTATCTGGAACTCTTTGGCAATCTTTACGATGGTCTGGATATCCTCCAGCCCGGTTATCTCGACCCACCTTATACTTTCATTGCCGGCCTGCCTGAAACCCTGTTCCACCCGATACGATCCTGAGCGGTAGTGATGGGTGCGCACGGATGTCTGTTGGGGTTGGGTATCTCCGACATAGACAAGGCTTCCAGCGGCCAGTCCTTCTTTCTTCTTGTGAGCATAGGGATTCACTTTCTTTTCGTGCATACGTTCTCCTACAGATTGACCAATCCCTGCACCAAAAGCAGTTGTGCGAGTATGTAGGCGGCCATTTCCGTGACGACGCTGAAGCGGCGTCGATGCAAGGTGCCCATGGCAATCATACCGTCGGATATGATGAAAGCCAAGGCTCCCAGTGAGGCAAGGTGCGAACCGGATCCGAAGCACAAGGCTGTCATCACGAACAGATTGATGCCGTAGAGGACATAGCGTAGTTTGACAGCAGATGCTTTGAGAAGCAATACAAGATAGATCAAAGGAATGAGTGCAATCAGAGTCCCGATTACCAGGAGGGGCTGATGAAGAGGGCGCAGCAACAGATGGATGGAGTAGAGCAGGTGGGCGAGTGCGAAGCTGACCATGCCCAAGGTGAAATAGGCTTTCCGGGTACCGTCGGTGAGAAAGTAATCGCCCAGCGTTGCAAGTGATAGTGAGACAAGCAGGAGAGGCTGGGCTCCGTTTGCCAGTACGTACGCCATGAGGGTCGGCATCAAGAGTACTTTTGTCAACGAGCCCGGTCGCTTCAAACCTTCTGCGCGAAGGCTCAGATGCAATAGGGCCAAAGCGATGTACAGCAAGAGTATCGTATCCATACATGCAGGGTACTGGAGCGAATATGAGAGTGCAAGAGAGAAAGATGAGAGTATTTTGCCATCATTATGGAATTCTGCTATAATCCCTGAATATGGCAAAGACAACCTATGATGAATCGAAAATCCAAACGCTCAGCGCGCTGGAGCATATACGAAAGCGCCCAGGCATGTACATCGGGCGATTGGGAAATGGTACGCATGTCGATGACGGCATCTACATCCTCCTCAAGGAGGTGGTGGACAACAGCATCGATGAATTCATCATGGGGTTCGGCAGCAAGGTTGTCATACGCCGCAAAGAGTGCGAGGTCCGGGTGCGTGACTATGGTCGCGGCATACCGCTTGGCAAGGTGGTTGATTGTGTTTCGATCATCAACACAGGTGCAAAATACAGCGATGATGTATTTCAGTTTTCCGTCGGTTTGAACGGTGTGGGAACGAAGGCGGTCAATGCGCTCTCCTCCCGCTTCGTGGTCACCAGTTATCGTGAGGGCAGGTTCCACAGCGCAACCTTCTCTCAGGGCATCATTGTGAACGAGGCGAACGGGGACACCAAGGAAGCCGACGGGACCGAGGTATCCTTCATCCCCGATTCCGAGTTGTTCGGAGACTATGCCTACAACGAGGACTTCATCATCTCCAGGCTTTGGAGTTATGCATATCTGAATACCGGGCTCTCGCTCGATTACAACGGTAAAATCTATAAATCGGCACACGGCCTGCTCGACCTGTTGGAGAAAGAAGTGGGAACCGAAGCCCTCTATACCATCATCCATTATCAGGCCAAGCAGATTGAGTTCGCCCTGACCCATGTAGCGGGCTCCTATGGGGAGAATTACTTCTCCTATGTGAACGGCCAGCATACCACCGATGGAGGAACCCATCAGAGTGCCTTCAAGGAGGGGATACTCAAGGGTATCAACGAGCACTTCAAGAAGAACTGGGCACCCCAGGATGTTCGCGAGGGCGTGGTCGGGGCGATTGCTGTGAAGGTAAAGGACCCGGTGTTTGAGTCGCAGACGAAGAACAAGCTGTCCAATACCGAGATCCGTACATGGATTGTGAACGAGGTGCGGGACGCCCTCGTTGATTTCCTGCTCAAGAATGCCGAGGAAGCCCAGAAGATCTATCAGAAGATCATCAACAACGAGGCGCTTCGCAAGGAGCTCAACGAGGTCAAGAAAGGGGCGAGGGAGTCGGCCAAGAAAGTATCGTTGAACATTCCCAAGCTCAAGGATTGCAAATACCATCTGGGTCAAAGTGCCTCCCATCAGGATGAGTGTGAAAAGTCCATGATCTTTTTAACCGAGGGTGATAGCGCATCGGGAACCATCACCAAGACCCGTGATGTCATGACCCAGGCTGTCTTCAGCCTCAGGGGAAAGATTGTAAATGTCTATGGCAAGAAGAAGACCGAGATCTACAAGAATGCCGAGCTCTATAATATGATGGTCGCCCTGGGGATTGAGAACGGGGTGGAAGGGCTCAGGTACGGCAAGGTCATCATCGCAACCGATGCCGACACCGACGGGTTTCACATCCGTAACCTCCTTATGACCTACTTTCTGACCTATTTTGAGGATTTGGTGCTCGCAGGCAGATTGTATATTCTGGAGACTCCGCTCTTTCGGGTGCGCAACAAGAACCAGACGGTCTACTGTTACAGTGAGCGTCAGCGTGACGATGCAGTTGCACAAATCAAGAACAGCGAGGTGACGCGCTTCAAGGGCCTCGGGGAGATCGACCCCAAGGAGTTCGGCCAGTTCATCGGTGAGGATATGCGTCTCATTCCTGTCTCGATTGCAGGCATGAACGAGATGCATAAGACCATGGAGTTCTATATGGGCAGCAATACTCCCGATAGACGCGAATTCATCATGGAGAACCTAATCTAATGACCCAGGCACACTCAATCTTTAAACAAAACTTTCTTGAATATGCCAGCTATGTCATTAAGGAGCGTGCGATTCCCGACCTTGTGGATGGGTTCAAGCCGGTTCAGAGGCGTATCATCCATACGCTTTTTGAGATGGATGACGGTAAGTTTCACAAGGTGGCGAACGTCGTAGGTTGGGCGATGCGTTACCACCCGCACGGCGACTCTTCAATCTATGAGGCCTTGGTGAATCTGGCCAACTGCGACTTGTTCATCGAACGGCAGGGTAACTTCGGCAACACCCTCACCGGTGACAGCGCCGCCGCCGCCCGGTACATCGAATGCCGACTGCTTCCTTTTGCCAAGAAGGTGTTGTACAACCCCGAGCTTACTGAATTTGTCGACTCGTACGATGGAAGAAACCAAGAACCGGTTGCCTTCCCCGCAAAGATTCCCGTCGTCCTGATCCAAGGTGTCAGCGGTATAGCCGTTGGTATGAGCACCTATATCCTTCCCCACAATCCGTTGGAAGTGCTCGATGCAATGGCTGCCTCCTTAAAGGGGGAGAGCTATCAATTGTACCCCGACTTCCTTGGTGGGGGTATCGTTGATGTTGAGGACTACCGCGATGGAAGGGGTTCGGTGTCTGTGCGGGCCAAGCTCAACACCTCCGATCCAAAGCGCATCATCATTGAGGAACTTCCGTACGGGACCACCAGCGAAGCGATGATCCGGTCGGTTGAGGAAGCTGCCAAGAAGGGTAAGTTGAAGATCAGTTCAATCAACGACTATACCGCCGAGAAGGTGAACATCGAGATCAATCTGGCTCGCAACACCTATGCCCAGGAGATCGTCGACGCCCTCTATGCCTATACAGATTGCGAGACAAAGCTTTCCATCAACCCCCTGGTGATCAAGGACAATGTTCCGACCATCATGGGTGTGCATGAAATCCTGGATTGGCATGCCCGGCATCTGGTGGTCGTCCTGAAAGCCGAGCTTGAGCTTGAGAAGGGTCATCTGCTGGACAAGCTGCACGCCCGGACCCTTGAACGTATTTTCATCGAGGAGCGCATCTACAAGCGAATCGAACAGAAGAAGAGTGCGGACGAGGTGAACAAGGCTGTCATCTCCGGCTTCAAGCCCTTTACGGAGCAGCTCCTCCGGCCGGTCGATTTGGATGACGTCGAACGACTTTTGAAGATTCCCATCAGGCGCATCAGTCTGTTTGACATTGAGAAAAACCGTGAGGACATCGACCAGATCAATGCAAACCTCGCCGAGATCGAGCGTAAGCTTGCAGACTTGGTAGGCTATGCCCTCACCTATATTGCCGAGCTGAAAACAATGCTCGGCGTCAAGGAACATCAGCGCAAGACCACGATCAAGACCTTTGAGTTGATCGACGTCAAGGAGGTTGCCGAACGCAACCTGGCCGTCAAGTACGATCCCGCCAACGGCTATCTCGGCTATGCGGTCAAACAGGGGAACACCCTCTTGGAGGTGAGCACCTTCGACCGTGTCCTCATCATACGAAAGGAAGGGACCTACCAGGTCATCGATGCACCGGAGAAGGAGTTTGTGGGTAAGGGGCTGCTCTACTGCGGGTACGCGGACAAGAGCGAGCTTGCCAACCTTGTGTTCTCGGTCATCTATCAGGAGAAGACGTACAAGTACCTCTTCCTCAAGCGTTGCCAGATCGTCAGCTACCAGCTGAAGAAGGTCTACCCCTTGCTGCCTGAAGGAAACTTCAAGCTTGTCAAGCTCAGCACCTACGCCAATGCCGAGCTGGTTGTCACCTACAAACCCAAGCCGGGACTGAGGATACTGGAGGAGAAGTTCTACTTCTCCGATTACTTGGTGAAAAATGTGAAGGCGAACGGAGTGAGAATTGCAGTGAAGGAGGTGGCCTCCCTGAAACTGAGATCAGTCAAGGAAGTGGTGCATGCCAATACCGCAGAACCTACACTGTTCGATGATGAGAATCAGGAGGAATGATGGACATCAAGGATAGGATTCTTTATGAGGACAACCACCTGATCATCATCAATAAGCTGTGCGGTGAGTTGGTGCAAGGTGATGCTACCGGGGACGAGACGTTGGCAGATTTGGTGAAGGAGTACCTGAGGGTGACCTACGCCAAGCAAGGCAACGTGTATCTGGGCATCCCTCACCGTCTGGACCGCCCCACCAGCGGCATTGTCGTCTATGCAAAGACCGAGAAGGCTTTGATTCGCCTCAATGAACTGTTCAAGGGTAGTTCGGTCAAGAAGACCTACTGGGCGATTGTGGACCATATGCCCAACCAGAGTGAGGGAACCTTGGTCCACTACATCATCCGCGATACCAAGACAAACAAGAGTGTGGCTCTCTCGGTGGAGAAGAGAGGCGGCAAGCTTGCCAAGCTCGACTACAAGTTGATTGCTGCATCCAAGAATTACTTTTTGGTTGAGGTGAATCTGCATACCGGCCGTCATCACCAGATCAGGGCGCAGTTTGCAGCCATAGGCCTGCATATCAAGGGCGATCTCAAGTATGGGGCCGCACGTTCCAATCCCGATGGCGGCATCTGCCTGCATGCCCGCTCCATTGATTTCATCCATCCGGTGAAGAAAGAGCAGATTTCCATTACAGCCGCACCCCCTGACGATGCGCTGTGGAATGCCTTTGTTTCAGAGAGGCACTGAAAATTTCTGCCGTTATCGGCAATAATTTTCATCGATGTATGTCTTACCCCTCACAAGCATGGTGGAGTATCCATGACCTTGTCGGAGAATCCGCCGCGCCGCTCAACCCTAGCCTCCTTGTGGGTATAGCGCAGTCTCCGGCTCATCTACGTCCTATTTTTCTTGACAATACGCATACAAAACAGTTGACAATCTCTATAAAAAGCAGGTATAAAACGGTGTCTGCTAGGAGTAGGCATTGCCACGCGTGGCAAAAGTCAGCGGGATGGACGGAATTTGAACGATGCTATCTTGACGTTTTTACCCCGACTCCGAAATCGAACTGACTTCCCAATCAATAGCTGCAGCAACCATGGGCCTTGTTCTTACGTTGGTCGTAGAGATACAGCTTGAGAAATCGCAGAAAGAACAGTCGTCTTATTCTCTATCTATGGAGATGGTGGGAATGACTGCGACACGCTCTTCAGGAGGATGACAATGATTCAGATGACAAGAACAATCCGACAAGACAAGTGTCGAAGAGAGACCCATCCCCTGCTGCATAGTGCAAAATGTATGTGTATGTTCGGATGGAGTCCCAATCTTCAGCACAAAGCGGCTGCATTGCCCTGCTGACAACGAACGTATCACGAAATATTTTTCATACAGCCTCCGTTTGTCAGTAGTGTGATGCCATGATCCGGGTACAAATCCCGTATTTCACACCAAGACTGATGCATCTCCACGAAACCTGGGAGATGCCAATAATGACAGGACGGATTATCATGGAATCGACACGATTCGACCATGCGCGATATCGCGAACATTTACAGAAAAGTCACCATATTGAGAATTTTTGCAAAACGGAACAGATGGATGAGACCTACGTTGAGAGTGTCATCACCCATTCTGAAACATTACGACGGGCCCAGGATGCAACCCGGTTGTTTCGCACTATCTTTCAGATCCTCAGGAAGCTGTTTTCCAAAGGTTCTGCAAAACAAGAAAATGTTCGAAAAACAGCCTGATCCATGGTTCTTACCGGATGGCGGACATCGGCTTGCAACGTGTCCATGCCCGACATCCGGTATATATTCCTGCTTTAAGGCATAATCGTGCATCAATACTTTGGAACCATAAGCCGATACTTTGGAGACTTGCATGAAGATGGACCTGATAACCCTTTGTAAAATGCATATTCAAAAACAATGAATGAGCTAGACCAAATCTATGGCAGGCATATCTGAAATCTCCGTCGTGTTGGATGATGTTTGAGATTTCTTTCGACATCCAAGAGGTATTCGAAGGATATGCGACTGCCAGGCACCGTACGTTCATCCAACAAACAACGTAACACGACAAAGAGCAATGATGCACTCGCCAATCATAGGATGGGTGCGTCTTCATGTACTCGATCATCCATGAACGTGATGGATTGTTTTTCTTGACAGATTGAAAAATGTGCCTCATTCTTCATATGTATGATGTATGATGATAAAGAGCATGGGGGTGCATAACATGGCTGAACATAAGATTGCCGCAATATATACTGGAGCTGCTTTAGTCAAACCGCTTTCGGATTTGTTGAAACAGACGCTGCCCGACTGCAAGGTAATGAATATTCTTGACGACAGCATGATCGCCGAAATCATCGAGACAGGATATCTGACGAAGGCTGTGAAGCGCAGGTTGTACGGCTATTATGAAATCGCCTGCGCCTCGGGCGTTGAATTGATTCTCAATACCTGCTCATCCATCGGGGATGCCGTCTATGGTGCACGGGAGTTCTTCCCCATCCCCATCGTACGCATCGATGAGCCGATGGCGAGGCGGGCGATTGAACTCACCGACTCCATTGCCGTCCTGGCAACCCTTCCCACCACGCTCGATCCGACCATCCGCCTGCTTCAGCGTTGTGCTTCTGAGATGGGCAAGTCCATCCGCACGATCAGCGCCCTGGCCGATGGGGCGTTCAGCGCCATCACAGCTGGCGACGCAGAGGCCCACGATCGTCTCATCGCCGAGACCGCCAAGCAGGTCGGTGACCGTGCCGAGGTCATCCTGCTCGCCCAGGGCTCGATGGCCAGAATGGAAGAACCACTTGCCAAGCTTACCGGCAAGACGGTGCTCTCAAGCCCCCGTCTTGGCGCCTTGATGGTCAAGGATCTGCTGAGGGAGGCCCGCTGATGGATATCCAGGCATTACAAGATATATCGCTGTCCCTTCGACGTGATGTGGTTGAAATGGTCTATCGCACCAAGGACGGGCATCCCAGCCCAAGCTTCTCGGTCGCCGACATCATCACCGCCCTCTACTTTGAAATCATGCGCTTGGACCCTTCCAATCCTGACTGGGAGGACCGCGACCGCTTTGTCCTCTCCAAAGGCCACAGCTGCCCCGTTCTCTATGCCGCTCTCGCCAAGAAAGGGTACTTCCCCCGCGAGGAGTTGTTTACGTTGCGCTACCTCAACAGTCATCTGCAGGGACATCCTTATGCTCCCAAGACCAAAGGCTTGGATGCCACCACCGGTTCACTGGGAAACGGGGTATCGATCGGTCTGGGTATGGCCTTGGCTGCCAGGATTCGCAGGAAGGACTACCAAGTCTATGCCATCACCGGAGACGGTGAGCTCGGCGAAGGCATGATCTGGGAGGCTGCGATGGCTGCCAGCCATCATAAGGCTTCAAATTTGACCGTTTTCATCGATAACAACAACTATCAGAGCGGTGGAACCGTAGGTGAAGTCTCAGGACCCTATCCGATCGAGGACAAGTGGCAGGCTTTCGGTTGGCATGTCCAGACGATCGACGGACACGACATCGCACAGATTCTGAAAGCTGTAGAGAATGCCCGTCTGGTCACCGACAAGCCCTCGGCCATCGTCTGCAAGACGGTGAAAGGCAACGGCGTCTCCTTCATGGTGGGGGAAAATTCGTGGCACAAGCGTGTTTATACTGATGAAGAGTACAAGCAGGCCATCAAAGAGTTGGGAGGAGCAGTATGAGCACAATTGACAGCACAAGAATTGGATTTCGTGACGCTCTGCTGAAATTGGCCGCCGAGCGCGAGGATGTGGTCTTTGTCTCCACCGACTCCCTCAAGGTAGTGAAAGGCGAACCCTTCTTGGAACAGTTTCCCGACCGGGTTGTGGAGCTGGGAATCTCGGAACAGAACGGAGTGGGTGTTTGCAGCGGTCTCGCCGCCAGCGGCCTCCTTCCTTATATATGTACCTATGCTGGGTTTCTGACGATGAGAGCCTGCGAGCAGATGCGCACCTTCGTCTCTTATCCGAACCTCAAGGTTCGGTTTGTCGGAGCCAACGGAGGTCTGCACGGGGGCAACCGTGAAGGGGTTTCCCATCAGTTCATCGAGGATGTAGGCATTCTCAGGGGTATGCCGAACTTCACCATCCTCTGTCCGGCCGACGGAGGACAGGTGTATGAGGCGATGCTGGCAAGTGCCGATATCGACGGGCCTGTCTACATTCGCATCGGCAGCGGCCGTGAGGACAAGGTGTTCCCCGACGGAACCCCGTTCCCCATGGGGAAAATCCGCACCCTCGTAGATGAAGGAAACGATGTAGCCCTGCTTGCCCATGGCTTTGTACTGGGACGCGTCCTTGAGACCGCCAAGAAGCTCAAGGAGGAAGGCATCAAGGCCAAGGTGGTTGAGGTGGCTACGATCAAGCCGTTGGACAAGGAAGGACTTGCAGAAGTCCTGAACGCCACCGGTTGTGCGGTGACTGTGGAGGACCATACGATCATCAACGGTCTCGGCAGTGCCGTCGCCGAGGTGATCGCAGAGGGAGCCCCGGCACACCTGATCCGTCTTGGACTGCAGGATGTCTACGGGGAGTCCGGGTTCCCCGAGGAGCTGCTTGATGCCTACGGCATGCGCGTTGAAGATATTGTCAGCGCAGCCAAAAAGGCCATGTCACGGAAAAAACTGTAACGGTTTCCGGGTATACCGGAGTTCGTATAAAAAAGGAGAACATTGTTATGAAGAAAAGGATTATCGCATTGCTGCTCGTTGTTTCCTTGGTTGGTGTGCTGTTTGCCGCAGGGCAGGCTGAAGCTAGCGGACCTACCGCCGCCAAACCCTTGGTGCTCCGGTATGCGCACATGAACCCCGCTTCCAGCCCGAATGGACTGCAGGCAACCTACTTTGCCGACAAGATCGCCGAGAAGACCGGCGGTGCCATCAAGATCGAGGTGTATCCTGCAAGTCAGCTTGGTTCCATTTCTGAAATGGCCGAGGCTGTCTCCATGGGCTCGATCGCCATGCACCACAACACCTACGGAGGCCTTCAGCCCCTGCTCACCGACCTGGGTCTGTTCGACACCCCGTATCTGTATCGTGACGTCGACCATCTCCTGAAGGCAACCGACCCCGAGACATCTCCTGCACTCAAGGAGCTGAACCAGAAGCTCATCGACACCAGAGGTGTAAGGATTCTGTACTCATTCTACTTTGGGACCCGTGAACTTACTGCAAACCACGCCGTCTACTCTCCCAAGGATCTGGCAGGCAAGAAAATCCGTGCCATTCCCTCTCCCATCTATTTGGCAGCGGTCGAAGGCATGGGTGCAGTAGCAGTGCCCATCGACTGGGCTGAAGTCCCCGTGGCTCTTTCCACCGGCGTAGCCGACGGACAGGAGAACCCGGTAAGCACCTTGGTTACCAGCAATATCTACGAAGTGCAGAAGTTTGCCATGATGACCGACCATATCATGGGTTCCGAGCCTGTTGTCATCAATGAGAAGGTCTGGCAGGGTTTGAGTGCCGAGCATAAGAAGATTTTTACCGAAGTGGCACGCGAGACCCGCGACTGGGCATCCAACTATGTGCTGCAGAATGAGGCCAAGGATGTGCAGACCCTCAAGGACAAGGGCATGACCATCATCACTAAGGCCGACGGACTGAAGGTGGATGAGTTCCGCGCCAACGTTTCCAAGGTTGTCAACGACCGTTTTGGTGCTGCCTGGGGCAAGTACTATGAGATGATCGCCGCTGTTAAGTAAGCATCGGTGACTGGTGGTGGATGGAAAGAAAGCTTTCCATCCACGCTCGCCCCTTCTATGAGCAAGGAACAATCCTATGAACAACCTCGCAAAACAGGTGACCAAGGGATATCAGGCGGTGGCAGTGGTTTTCCTGCTGGTACTGTTTCTTTCGGTCCTCATCCAGATCATCATGCGCAACGTATTCCATGCAGGCTCTATTCAGCTGGAGGAACTTGCCCGGGTTTCTTTGGTCTCCTTGGTATTTCTCATGATTCCTGTTCTCACCTTTGAAAAGAAGCACATCATCGTCGATATTGTGCTGCTCTACCTACCAAAGCAGGCAAAGAAGTGGGTTGGTGTGGTAACCCAGCTGCTGGTCATGTGCTTCGGCATCTACGTCCTGTGGGCGATCGCCACCATCATGGAGCGCAACTGGAGTGTCAGGACTCCTGCGCTGAATATGCCCAACATTGTATTCTACATTCCCATCACCTTGGGGATTTTCGCAATGACAGTCCTCTCCCTGCTGGGAGTCTGGATGACTATCAGTGCAAGGGAGGAAGAGGTATGAGCGGATCATTGGTGATAGTTCTTTTTCTCTTTCTGCTTGCCACCGGACTTCCCATTGCCGTAAGCATGGGCATTCCCTCGGCTCTCTATCTTATGATGTCTAATATTCCACCCAGCCAGCTGATCCAGCGCATGGTTACCAGTCTCAACTCCTTTCCAATGCTTGCCGTTCCCTTGTTCATCCTTGCCGCCGGCATGATGAACAGCTCGGGGATCACCGAGCGTCTGTTTGAGTTTGCCAAGCTGTTGGTCGGTAGGATGAAGGGAGGCTTGGCCCAGGTCAACATTGTCGCCTCCTTGATCTTCAGCGGCATCAGCGGTGCGGCCCTGGCCGACGTAGGCGGGCTTGGAAACATCGAGATCGAGGCGATGGACAAGCAGAAGTACCCCCGCACCCACTCGGCGGCCATTACAGCGGCCTCTGCGGTGATCGGTCCGATCTTCCCTCCTTCCATCCCTCTTATCATCTATGGAGCTGCCGCCGAAACCTCCTCGATGCGCCTGCTCATCGCAGGTGTCCTTCCCGCCCTGGTCATAGCCATGGCCTTGATGGTGCAGGTAGCTTTCTTCGCCCGCAAATTCAATTACCCACGTGGTGTGGACCGTAAGTTTTCCTTCTCTGAGATCAAAGCAATCACCAAGCGCGGCCTTCCTTCCATGCTGATGCCCGTCATCATGATGGGCGGTATGCTCTCAGGCTGGTTCAGCCCGACCGAGGTTGCGGCCATTGCAGTGGCTTACGCCATCGTGCTGAGCCTGGCTTACAAGGAACTTACCCTCGCTACGTTCATCAAGACTTGTATTGAAACACTGCGATCGACTGCGAGCGTCTTGTTCATCGTCGCCTCGGCAGCCATATTCGCCTGGGTGCTCACCGTAGAGCAGATGCCCCAGCAGGTATCGGCGCTCATGCTCAGCATCACTGACAACCCGATCATCCTGCTCATGCTCGCCAACGTGGTTCTGCTGGTTGCCGGCATGTTCCTTGAGTCCACCGCCGCCATCATGATCCTGACCCCGATCCTGCTGCCTCCTTTGGTGGCTGCAGGGGTGGATCCGGTTCACTTCGGCCTGGTGATGGTGTTCAACCTGATGATCGGCATGATCACCCCGCCGGTGGGTATGAGCGTATACATGCTCAGTCCCATCGTGGGTCTGCCCGTAGGGAAGGTGTTCAAGGCGGTTCTTCCGTACTTGGCTTCATTGCTGGTCGCCTTGGTTGTCCTGACGTATGTTCCGCAGATTTCCCTGTGGCTCCCCAATCTTGTTTTCGCTTCGAGGTAATCTATGAGCAAATCTTATTTTCACCGTGTACATGAACAGACTCGCACCCGGTTTTGGATCAATAATCCAACCCTTGAGCAGGCAAGGCTTGCCATCGAGGCCGGAGCGATAGGATGCACCACCAATCCAAGCTATGTATCCAAGCTCTTCAGTAGTGATGAGGATGTGAGAGTGGTGAACAGGGCGATCGATTTGCTGCTCCCGTATGAGAAGAACGACTCGATTGTAGCGTCGAAGGTGCAGCAGATGATGGTAGCCCGGCTTGCGGATGTGTTTCTTCCGCTCTATACAAGAAGCGGGGGAAAAGAAGGTCTTGTCACCATCCAAGGCGATCCGTTTGCCGAGACCGATACCGCCCTCATCATTGAGGAAGGTCTTGAGAATCGGAAGATCGGTGAGAATGTCTGCATCAAGATTCCGGTGACCACCTGGGGCATCGAGGCCATCAGTGCAATGGTTGAGCGCGATATTCCCACCATGGCCACCGAGGTGATGGGGCTCTCCCAGGCTGTCTCGATTTGCGAGGAGTACCAAAGGGTGAGCAGAAAGAGTGGTAAAACGCCTCCGTTCTTTGTTACGCATATCACCGGCATCCTGGATGACCACTTCAAGCGGGTCATCAAGGCGAACAATCTGAAACTCGATGAAAAGCTGGTAAAATATGCAGGGCTCTCCATTGCCAAGAAAGAGTATGAGCTGCTCAAGAGCCGTAACTACCCCGGCATCATGATTGGAGGCGGGGCACGCAAGCTGGAGGACTTCACCGAACTGGTCGGCGGGGACCTGCACATCACCATCAACTGGACGGGAACCGCCGAGACGCTCATTGAAGCGGATATGCAGGCTGTCAGTCGTATCGAGGAGAATTTGAGCGATGATGAGATGCAGCTTCTCAAGGATCAACTTCCCGACTATGGGCGGGCCTTGGACGTCGATGGGATGCAGGTGGATGAGTACTACGACTACGGCGGTGTCGAGCTGTTCAGGACTTCCTTCCAGAAGGGATGGAATGAGTTGCTTGCCTTGATCGCTCAACGCAGGAGAAATGCAGAATGATGGATTCAAAACATCGGGGAAGCCTTACCACGGATAAACGGGTCAGCAGGGCGAAGGGGATCGATCGAGTAACCCTTACCTACGACAAGGACAATATGATGTGTTACTTCTACCTTGAGAAGGGTTCGAAGCTTGAGATGCATACTCATGTACAGAGCCAAAGCGGTATTGTCATCAAGGGACATATTCACTTCATCAAGGGCGACGGCCAGATCCTTGACCTGCATGCCGGTGATGCCTACTACTTTGCCCCCAACGACCCCCACGGTTCGAACATCCTCGAGGATACCGAGCTGATCGAGTGTTTTGCTCCCTCACGGGACGATTACAAGGACTGAGTACAACCTTTCTTGCTTTCGGAACAAGGTGTTGGTATGATAGGTGTGCTAATCTTTAGGGGGGTGCTTTCTCATGGAAGACATATTCGCAGTCCGCGAGGCTCGGCCTTCAGCGGTTGAAGGGGTGATTGAAAAGATCAAAGCCCTGTTGATCGAACAAAAACTCACCCCCGGGGATATGATTCCCAATGAGATCTCCCTTGCAGAAAGCCTGAAGGTTGGAAGGGGTACGGTGCGTGAGGCACTGAAGATTCTTTCCGCCTACGGGGTGGTGGAGATCAAGCAGGGGTATGGGACCTACGTCTCCAGTGCCTCGAACAAGCGGCTCTTCGACCCCCAGCTCTTTCAGATTCTGGTCCAGGACAGGGACTACAAGTCACTCACCCAGGTCAGGCAGCTGCTTGAGGAAGGCATTGTGAAGCTCGTCATTGAGAGCGCAAGCGATGAGGAGCTTGTCCTGCTCGATCAGACGATGCAGAAGTTCCAAGCCGAGTTGGCAAAGCCTGATGCCTCGGCCCAGCATGCGGGCTCTCTTGATTTGCGCTATCACCGACTTCTTGCACGCTTTTCGCACAACAGCATCGTGGAGAACATCTATAACTTCGTCATCGAGCTCTTCACCAAGACAATCAATCCGATTCATATCGGTGTCGATGAGGTTCACCAGCGCCTGCATCAAGCAATCATGGACCGAAATACGGACAAGGCGGTAGAGGCTGTCAGGGAGCACACCGCCATCTGGATTTCCGGCTACGAGGCGGCGCATAAAGTCGTCTAAGGCAACAGTACCACCCCTTCTCCCTTGAAACCGTTCACCTTGATGGTGAGGTTCTCACTGCTTCGGGCATGGATGAAGTGCTCGGTCTCGTCATATATGTCCAATTGCTTCAACTTCTCAAGCTCAAGTCTACCCGAGCGGTGGTCAGGATTGATGGTCAGGTACATACAGCCCAGGCTGGTCATGTTCTGGAAGAAGTGCGTTCCCTGGCTGGGTTCGACTTGAAAGCCTCTGAGTCCGGTTTCGATGATTACCTTGGACCTTGAGATCTGCGACCAGGTTACCGGGATTCCCAGCCACGGGTCGCAGCTGCCCAGCCTGCCTGCCACCAAGAGAGCATAGTCTTTTTCAGCAAGCACCATCTGGGCGTTCAGCTTGTCCAACTCCTTTGCCATATCCTTCATGTGCGAGGCATCGAAGCGGTCGACCTTAAGATAGATCAAATCCTGGATGTCCTCGATTTTCCCGTTTCCCATCACGACCGTCGAGTAGATGGCTGCCGCTTCCTTTTCCTGATCGGTAATGGAGACGTCGCTCTCTTCGTTTCCTGCTGCGATGGGTCTGATTTGCAGCAGGCTGAACTCCTGTTTCTTGGGAGCCTTTCGGTTGAGGTTGACGGCGAACTCGATTTCAACAGGCTTGCCCATCGCCTGTGTCCCCAGGGTCAGTACATCCTTGACGATGCTTGCCAGGGGGAAAGCGTCATACTTGAGCACCCCGTTGAAGGTGATGACCTTCTGGCCTTCGGCCCGGACCGACTCGCTGAGCGTTCCGTTTTGCATATCGAAGGTGCTTGCGATGTATTTCAGTGCCTCAGGATGCTTTTGCGCCTCTTCGAGTTCGAGAAGTTCCAGATTCTCCAGCCCTCCCACGTCCAAGGGATGGTAACCGTGTTCCAGGTTCAGTGCATAGAACGTATGCTGGCTGCTTGTCTGGTCTCCGCCCAGAAATTGTGCGGGCCGCTTCGGATGGGTGGGAGAGAAACGCAGGGCCGAGCCGTTGTCCACCACCGACTTGCCGAAGCCGAAGCTCAGCATTCCCACCCCGTCCTCGGGCTTTTCCCCGCCAAGTGGATAGTAGTTCAAGGACCGGGCGACTCCACTGATGTTTGGATACCAGTAGGTGCCGTGCTCGCTGCCGATGACCTGCTGGATGATGACGGCCATTTTTTCATCCTCCAACATATGTTCGGTGGCTTTCAGGTACTCTTTTGCACTTCTGAAATAGGTGGAAGCCCATACAGCACGGACTGCGTCACACAACTCCTCGAGCCTCTTTTGGTCATCACCCACATTGGGAAGCATGCAGGTCTCATAGACTCCGGCAAAGGGTTGGTAGTGGGAGTCCTCCAAAAGACTGGATGAACGTACGCAAATCGGTTGGTGGATGACCTGGATGATCTCTGCAAAGTTGAGCACCAGATCTGGCTGCAGGGGCTTGGAGAGGAATACTTTCAAAAGCGTTTCATCCGGCAAATCCGCTGTGGTGATGTCCTTGAGGTTGTTCTCCTCGATGAACTGGGTGAATTGATCGGTGGTGACCACGACGGTGCGGGGGATGGAAAGGTAGACTTCAGGGTATTTGGCTTGGAGCTTCGCCGCTCTGAGGACCATGTCTATGAAGGCAAGACCTCGGCCTTTGCCTCCCAGAGAACCTCCTCCGATTCGGCTGAAAAAGAGGGTTTCGTCGTAGTTGTTCCTGCTGAACTGGGCGATGACGCCTTTGGTTCTCTCGCTCCGATAGGTCCTGATGATTTCGATGAGTTCCTGCTGCACCTTCTTTGCACTTCCGTGCCGGGGTATCTGTAAATCCTTGATTCTTGCCGCCAGGGTATAGAGGCTCTGGGCCCTGAGCCAGCGGGAAAACTCATTGCGGCTACAGTGGTAGTCGAAACTCTCCTCGGGAATGGAGGGCAGGATCCGCTGCAGGTCCCGCATGGTTTCGGCTCGGGCGATCTCCTCCATGGTCTTTGGGTCGCGGAAGATGAAAGGCCCGAAGCCATAGTGACTGGTCATGAATCTGTTTAATTCAAACAACAGGGAGGAGCTGTTCTTCCAGATGAAGTTGGCGCCGCTGTCCTCGGCCATGTCGCGGGAGTTTGCATCGCTGCTTTGTATCAGGATTGGGATTTCAGGATCCTGCTTGAGGACCAGCTGCGTCAGCTCAAGACCGGCATACTTGTCCTGTTCCCCGCTTTTAAGGTAGGACATGTCGGTGATGACTCCCAAAATGTTGTGCCGATAGGTGGTGTACAACCCGATCGCCTCTTCAAAGGTCCTTGCAAGCACGATTTTGGGTCGACCGCGCATTCGCAGCGTCTTGCCCCAGTTATTCAGCGCTTCCAAAATGGCTGAACGGTTCTGCTGGATGAGGCAGGTGTACATCATGGGCAGGTAGGAGGAGTAGAAGCGGATCGAATCCTCGACAAGAATGATGACTTGGACATCGGCTTCCTTGGTGTCGTGGTCGAGGTTCATCCGGTCCTCCACCAACTTGATCATGGCCAGGAATATGGTGGGATCGCCCTGCCAATAGAAGAAATAGTCGATGTCCTTGCAGTCCGAACCCTTGATGAGCTTGTTGCGCCGGTGGCTTGATGAGGGGGAGAGGGCGATGACCGGCATGTCTTTGTCCAGCACCTTGATGGAGGAGGCCAGCTGTTCCACCGACTCCGGGCCGAGGTCGAGCATGGTGATGACAAGCTCGAACTTGCGCTCGGCGATGAGCTTGAGTGCCTCTTCCCCGGTGCTTGTGTGGGTGATTTTCGGAGGGTTGTTCAAGCCGAGCTGGGTGTACTCCAGATACAGCTCCTCTTCCACCCGTCCGTCCTCCTCAAGCAGGAAGCGGTCGTAGTCATTGCAGATGAGCAATACGTTGTAGATATGTTTCAGCATCAAGTTGCTGAAGGGCAGCCAGGTTGGGTCGAGGGTATACATAGCAAGTAGTGTAGCATGAGCGCCTGGTTTTGGATAGAATTTCAAAGTCTGCTGAAAGTTGATTAAAAATTCAAAATATATACATTAATTTGAACAATCAAGTAATATAAAATTAAATACTAACGTTTAACTCAATTTAAAGATTGACAGATTGAAATGGCGGGTTTAGTCTTTTTAGACAAGCAACGCGTGTTGTAGCTGAGTTGAAGGAGATAAACCCAAGTATGTATAGCCTTGATGCATTGATGGAAGAACTGGAGCGGAAGAATCCCGCCCAACCTGAGTTTATTCAGGCGGTGAGAGAGGTCCTGGAGAGCGTCATCGACGTGGTCAATGACAATCCAGTCTATGAGAAACATCGGATTCTGGAACGTATGACCGAACCTGACCGCATCTACTCGTTCCGCGTTGAGTGGGAGGATGATGAGGGTAATCTGCAGGTCAACCGAGGCTATCGGGTACAGTTCAACAATGCAATCGGACCGTATAAAGGCGGGCTTAGATTCCATTCCAGCGTAACGCTTGGCTCGCTTAAGTTCCTTGGGTTTGAGCAGACATTGAAGAACAGTCTTACAACGCTGCCGATGGGCGGTGGCAAGGGTGGAAGCGATTTCAACCCACGCGGCAAGAGTGATGCAGAGATTCTGCGCTTCTGCCGTTCGTTCATGACCGAACTGCAGAAGTATATCGGTCCTGATACCGACGTTCCCGCCGGTGACATCGGCGTTGGGGCGAGGGAGATCGGCTTCCTGTATGGACAGTACAAACGCATCAGAGGCGAGAATACCGGCGTGTTGACCGGCAAGGGTCTGGGCTACGGAGGCTCGTTGGTTCGTCCCGAGGCCACCGGATACGGGACGATGTACTTTGCAAAGGCAATGCTTGAGGCGAAGGGCGAGAGCATGGAGGGAAAGACAGTCTCCCTCAGCGGCTTCGGCAACGTGGCCTGGGGGGCTGCGGTGAAGGCGACCCAGCTGGGTGCGAAAGTGGTGACCATCAGCGGTCCCGATGGCTACATCTACGACAAGGATGGAGTGGGAACCCCTGAGAAGTGGGCGTATATGAATTACCTGCGCACTTCGAACAACGATGTGGTTGCTCCCTATGCAAAGAAGTTTGGTGCTCAGTTCGTTGCAGGCAAGAAGCCTTGGGAGGTGCCTGTGGATCTTGCTTTCCCCTGCGCCATCCAAAATGAGCTGAATCTTGAGGATGCCAAGACACTCGTTGCCAACGGCGTCAAGTATGTGGTTGAGACCTCCAACATGGGTTGTACAGCCGATGCTGTGACCTACTTCATCCACAGCCGCATCCCCTTCGCCCCGGGCAAGGCCGCAAATGCCGGTGGAGTCGCCGTTTCGGGTCTTGAAATGAGCCAGAATGCCATGCACCTCAGCTGGAGTGCCGAAGAGGTGGATGAGAAACTGTACTCGATCATGGTAAAAATCCATCAAGCGTGTATTACCGAGGGTAAACAAGCCGATGGGTATGTGAACTACGTGAAGGGTGCAAACATTGCAGGTTTCAAGAAGGTAGCCGATACCATGGTGCAACTGGGCTATTAGGAGAAAATATTCCTTCGGGATTGTGTATCAAGAGAGTCTTCCAGTTTGGAAGGCTCTCTTTTTAACCACTAGAGACGCGACAGATTTCGACGGTTGTAGGTCTCCTGTCCCTGGGATTTTCTGACGAGCAAGCTTCTGCTAGCAAGGGGAAAACGTACCGCTCTACCAAAGAGTCTTGGGTATAGCCAGCAAGGAATTGAAGTAAGTTTTCTTGTTCTGGTTTGACCCTTTCCGACCTTTTCGATACACTTTTTTCAAGAGACGATAGCTAAGTGCTATGAAACCTATATAACACTATATATAGCGTTATTCAACTTTATATAGCACCATAAATGCTGTAATCCTGTCTTGCCAACTTTGCTTCTCCATGCTATGGTGAATGGGGGTCGACGCTGGTCGACCCTTTAGCTTGACCTCTGAAAAGAGGTTGTGGAGAAAGAAATTTTTCTTATAAGTTTAATATATAGAGGGATTACATGAGCTCTGCAAAGAATGAATTGAGTGCATTGGGTCGCAAGATTTTTCTTGACCGGTATGCGTTGAAAGATGTCAGAAAAGAGACGCTGAAAGTTGGGGACGTCGTGGTTGCCGTAAGCAATCCCAAGACCGGACAGCGTGAGATCGGTGTGGTCACCGAGCTGAAAGCCGCCGATGGGATTACCGTCAAGCTCGACGATGGTATTGTCCTGCACGTAAAGCGCGAGGATGTCGACAAGCCGCTTGAGATCGAACCTGCACAGATGCTGGCCCGTGTAGCAAAGGGGATTGCTTCCATCGAGAAGCAGGAGGTTCGAACGCAATGGGAAACAGAATTCAATTGGCTTCTGGAGGACTGGAAGTTCGTCCCTGGAGGCAGGATTCTTACCGGAGCCGGAACGGATCAGAATCTGACCTATTTCAACTGTTACGTGATCCCTTCCCCGAAGGACAGTCGTGGTGGCATCATTGCCTCATTGGGACAGATGACCGAGATCATGAGCCGCGGCGGCGGTGTTGGAATGAACATCTCCTCTCTCAGACCCCGGCACAGCTACGTCAAAGGCGTCAACGGCCGTTCCAGTGGATCGGTAAGTTGGGGCGGGCTCTTCAGCTTTGTAACCGGTCTGATTGAGCAAGGCGGTTCACGCCGTGGTGCTTTGATGCTGATTCTCAATGTCTGGCATCCGGATATTCTTGATTTCATCAACTCCAAGCGCGAGATGGGCAAGATCACCAATGCCAACATCAGTGTCGGCATCACCGACGACTTCATGGAAGCAGTGCGCAAGGATGGTGACTGGGAGACCTACTTCCCCGATACCACCGACCCGGCCTACAACACCGATTGGGACGGGGATATCAACAAGTGGAAGTCGAACGGTCACAAGGTCGTGGTGTACCAGAAACAGAAAGCCAAGAAGATCTGGGATGCGATTGTCGAAAGTGCATGGGCGAGTGCCGAGCCTGGTGTTTTCTTCATCGACCGCTACAACAAGATGTCAAACTCCTGGTACTACTCCACCATCCAGAGCACCAACCCCTGTGGAGAACAGGGACTTCCTCCCTGGGGTGTCTGCAACCTTGGCTCGATCAACCTCAGCCGATTCGTTGAAAACAAGAAGGTGTTGTACAAGGATCTGGGGCGCACCGTGCGCGCCGCCGTTCGCTTCTTGGACAATGTCATCGACGACACTCCCTACTTCTTCGAAGAGAACAAGAAGCAGCAGCTCTCCGAGCGGAGAATCGGATTGGGGACGATGGGCCTTGCAGACATGCTGATCAAAATGGAGCTTGCCTACGGCAGTGACGAGTCCCTTCTCTTCATCGAGGAGCTGTACAAGTTCATCTGCATCGAGGCTTACGATGAAAGCAGCGATCTTGCAAAGGAGAAGGGCAGTTTCCCCTATTTTGATGCTGATAAGCTGCTTCAGAGCGGCTTCATGAAGCAGATGCCTCAAGATCTCAGGGAGAAAGTGCGCAAGCAGGGTCTGAGGAACGTCACCCTCTTGACGCAGGCTCCCACCGGGACGACCGGTACCATGGTCAATACTTCCACCGGCATCGAGCCCTATTACTTCTGGGAATGGGAGAGAACCGGTCGCATGGGAACGAACATCGAACGGGTGAAGGTCTACGAGGATTGGGTGAAGGCTCATCCGGGTCAGAAGAAGCCCTCCTACTTTGTGTCGGCCATGGATCTTCCTCCGGAAGGGCATGTGAAGGTGCAGGCCGCCATCCAGAAGTGGGTCGACTCCTCCATCTCCAAGACGGGCAATACTCCCAAGGAGTATACGGTCGAACAGACCGGCAAGTTGTACGAGCTGCTGTATGATTTGGGATGCAAGGGCGGTACCACCTACCGCGATGGATCGCGCGATACACAGGTATTGACGGCCAAGAAGGAAGAAAAGGAGGAGCCGAAGGTTGAGAAGCCGGTGGTTTCCCGTTCCACCGAGCCCAAGCCGCGGGTGCGCTCTACGGTTTTGCAGGGCACAACCTATCGCAAGGCCACCCCGATCGGGACCGCGTACATCACCGTCAACTGCGATGGCCCGAATCCCAGCGACATCTTCGAGGTGTTCATCAATGTGGCCAAGGTGGGTTCCGATGTGGCCGCCGATGCAGAAGGTCTGGGCAGATTGATCAGCTTGATGCTGCGCATGCCCTCTCCCCTGACTCCTGACCAGCGCGCCCAGGCGATCATAGGCCAGCTTTCGGGAATCGGCAGCGGCCGGTCGATGGGATTCGGCAAGAACCGCGTCATGAGTCTGCCCGATGCTGTAGCGCAGGTGCTGCAGCAGCATATCGGCTCCTCCGACAGCGAACGCGAAGCTTCCCGCCTTCCCGATGAGGAGGATGAGGATGAGGATGCCGGTCAGCTCGATTTGGGGCTTCCTTCCGCCTCGGCCAGCGTAAAGCCGGATATCTGCCCGATTTGTGGAAATGTCACCTTTGTCAACATCGAAGGTTGCAAGAAATGTTTTTCTTGCGGGCATAGCGAGTGTTGACCAAAATCTGCCCAATCCGTACGCTCTGATTCGGGTAGGGTAGTATGAACAATGTAAGACAACCCCGTCCTTTGTTGGCGGGGTTTTCTGTTTACAAGGGCTTGGGTTCCAGTATGTATGCGCTGTTTACCATCCGGGTCATCAATCGGTTCGGTGATTTTGTGCAGCTGCTCTTGGTCCTTATCCTGACAATCAGGCTCGGACTTTCTCCCAAGGAAGCAGGGATTTTTGTCTCAGCCAGCATCATAGCCACCATGGTCGGGCAGATGTTCATCGGTATGGCGGCCGACCGTTGGGGCAAGAAGCCGCTGTTGGTGCTCTGTCAGGTGATGGTGAGCCTCTCGTATCTCGCCTGCGCTCTTTCGGTTGTGCTTCGTCCAACCATCATCCCGTACCTGATTCTTGTCGCCAGCCCGTTTCGCGGCGGCACCGCACCCCTGACCAACACCCTGGTTGCCGACTTCAGTCCCCAAGGAAGGCTCTCCCACTCCTTCAGTCTGCTGTACCTGGGGACGAATATCGGGGTGGCGCTCGGTCCCATGGTTGCATCGATGCTGTTTGCCCGCTCTCTGTTGCTGCTCTTTGCACTCTCTGCGGTCCTGCTTTCCTTGTCCACCCTGTTGTTGCTTGCAAAGGTTCCGGACAAGCGTATGCAGGAACAACAAAGCAAGGATGTTGGGAAGACGAATGTGCGTATTCCCCCGATTCTCTGGTTGTTTTTTGTCTTCGGAGCCCTATATACCCTGACGTATGGACAAAACTCCTTCACGCTCCCGTTGCAGTTCAATTCGTTGTATGGGGAGGTTGCGGGTGCGAGCCGCTATGCAACGTTGATGATGGTCAATGCCGTGGTGGTGTTGGTGTGCACCACGCTGCTCACCGCCTGGACACATCGCCTGGGACAATTGGTCTCGATGGCCTTGGCTCTGTTCTTATATGTCACAGGGTATTTGGGTTACGCTTTCTGCTCTCATTTCAGCATATTCCTGGTGGCCACCTGCATCTGGACGCTTGGCGAGATTCTGATGGCGACCAATTCCAATGTGTTTCTCAACGCCTATGCGGATGAGCGCATCCGCTCCCAGTGCAATGCCTACATGCACGTATTTTCAAGCCTGGGTCACTCGATATCTCCGACCTTGGGAGGCTTGGTGCTGCTGGCCACCGGCTATCGGGAGCTGTGGTTGCTTGCCAGTGCACTTTGTTTTCTGCTTGGGTGCGGTTATATTGCACTAAATAAATACTTGAAGAGTTGATATACTGCTAAAGGACTACTAATTAAGGAATTCAATCTGGACAAGGTTGCAATCGAATCCTTATTGGTTTATTATGATTGTTGGGAAAATCTGTAAGGATTTTTTTTTGTGTGTGCAAAGGGTGACCCCTTCAGGGTCGCATCAAATACTGTTTTATGGAGTGTCAAAATGGGTAACAAAAAAAGGGTTACTATTGACGGAAACACCGCTGCCGCGCATATTGCATATGCCTTCAGTGAAGTAGCCGCAATCTATCCGATCACCCCCTCCTCTCCGATGGGAGAGTTTGCTGATTCTTGGGCCAGCACCGGCCGTAAGAACCTCTGGGGTAAGAAGGTGGAGATCATGGAAATGCAGTCCGAGGCTGGTGCGGCTGGTGCCGTTCATGGTGCCCTCTCTGCTGGTGCTTTGACCACCACATTCACTGCTAGTCAGGGATTGCTCTTGATGATCCCCAACATGCATAAGATTGCTGGCGAAATGATTCCTACCGTTTTCCACGTGTCTGCAAGATCCCTTGCTGCACAGTCTCTCTCGATTTTCGGTGATCATTCGGACGTCATGTCCTGCCGCAATACCGGCTTTGCCATGACCTGTGCAAACAACGTACAGGAGACCATGGACATGTCCTTGGTTGCTCATCTGGCAACCCTCGAGGCACAGGTTCCGTTCCTCAGCTTCTTCGACGGCTTCAGGACATCCCATGAGCTGCAGAAGGTCGAGGAGATCACCTACGAAGACCTCAAGCCGTTGGTAAACGAAGAGTATGTCCGCCGCTTCCGCGAGCGCGCCATGCGCCCCGAGCACCCGAAGCTGAAGGTAGCCGCCCAGAACGAGGACGTCTATTTCCAGGGTCGTGAGACCGTCAACCCGTATTATGAAGCACTGCCTGAGATGGTACAGAAGTACATGGACCAGGTTGCCGCCCTTACCGGCCGCGCATACCACCTCTTCGACTATGTCGGTGATCCCAATGCAACCGATATCGTCATCGTCATGGGTAGTGGTGCCGATACCTTCGAATGGGCAAGCGATTACCTGAACGAGAAGGGTGGAAAGACCGGTGTGCTGAAGGTACGCCTCTATCGTCCGTTCAGTGCAAAGCACTTTGTACAGGCAATTCCTGCATCGGTTAAGAGAATCGCAGTACTCGACCGCACCAAGGAACCCGGCTCCCTCGGCGAGCCCCTCTACCAGGATGTCATCACCGCCCTCAGTCAGATGGGCAGAACCGACATGAAGGTGATCGGCGGCCGCTTTGGTCTGTCCAGCAAGGACTTCACCCCCAGCCACGCAAAGGCTGTGTATGAGCACCTCGCAGGCAAGGCCTTCAACAACTTCACCGTTGGAATCAACGATGACGTGACCAACCGCTCGATTCCCGTCAACGAGACCATCAACGTGTCTCCGAAGGGTGTTGTGTCCTGCATGTTCTGGGGTCTTGGCTCCGACGGTACCGTTGGTGCGAACAAGAACTCCATCAAGATCATCGGCGACAATACCGATCTCAACGCACAGGCTTACTTCTCCTACGACTCCAAGAAGAGTGGTGGTATTACCGTAAGTCACTTGCGCTTCGGCAAGAGCTCGCTGGATATGCCGTGGTTGATCGACCATGCCGACTTTGTCGCCTGTCACAACCCCGCATACATCGGTCGCTATGACATGCTCGGTCCGCTTAAGAAGGGTGGAGTATTCCTGCTTAACAGTCAGATTCCTTCCGAAGAAGTCTTCGAGCACCTGACACGTGAGATGCAGGAGCAGATCATCGAGAAGAAGATCCGCTTCTACAACATCAACGCTCTTGAGATTTCCGAGAAGGCTGGACTTGGCAGTCGCATCAACACCGTTATGCAGGCTGCTTTCTTCAAGATCAGCGAGGTTCTTCCTGAGGCTGAAGCCATCGACTTGGTCAAGCAGTATGTCAAGAAGACCTTCATCAAGAAGGGCGAAGACATCGTCAAGCAGAACTGGGCGGCCATCGACGGCGCCAGCGATGCCCTGCACCAGGTTGTCATTCCTGCAAAGATCACCAAGAGCTACGAGCCTGCCCGCTTGATTCCTGCCGATGCCGATGACTTTGCAAAGAATATCATGGAACCCATCATGCACCTGAAGGGCAATGATATTCCCGTTTCCCAGATGTCGTTCGACGGAAGCCTGCCGACCGCTACTGCAAAATTCGAGAAGCGCGGCGTTGCTCCTTTCGTACCTCATTGGATCGCCGAGAACTGCATTCAGTGCAACCAGTGCGTACAGTCCTGCCCGCACGCTGCCATTCGTGCAAAGCAGATCGACCCGAAGGATCTCGAAGGCGCTCCAGAGACTTTCAAGACCTTGAAGTCCAACACCAAGAACACCCGTGACCTCCAGTTCAAGATTCAGGTCTACACCGAAGATTGCCAGGGTTGTGGTGTGTGTATCGAAACTTGTCCTTCCAAGGTCAAGTCCCTCGAGTTCAGCCCGATTGCCACCGAGCGTGAAGCCGGCGAGATCGTAAATGCCGAGTTCTTCGAAGCTCTGCCCTACGACGTGCTCGACGGTGCTCCCGAGACCTCGATCAAGGGCCTGCAGTTCAAGCAGCCGCTCTTTGAGTTCTCCGGTGCTTGTGCAGGCTGTGGTGAGACCCCGTATGTGAAGATGGTAAGCCAGATTTGCGGCGACCGCATGATCGTTGCCAACGCAACCGGTTGTTCCTCCATCTACAGCGGCACCTTCCCGACCACTCCCTACACTGTCAGACAGAGTGACGGACAGGGTCCGGCTTGGGGCAACAGCCTCTTCGAGGACAACGCTGAGTATGGTTTGGGTATGCGCCTTGCCGTAGATTCCAACCGCGAGCAGCTTCGCATCTACATCGACCAGCTTTTCGCCCTTGGTACCACCGAGGCCCTGAAGAGTGCAATCGAGAAGTCGCTTGAGTTGTGGGATGAGTCTTCCGATGCCGCCAACGCAGCCCAGAAGGCTGTCCAGGCAGCCCTGGGCGAAGCAATGGCTGCTGCCAACGCCGAGCAGAAGGCGGTGCTTGTCAAGATTGACGAGCTGAAGGACTACTTTGCAGACAAGGTTGTCTTCATCATCGGTGGTGACGGATGGGCCTATGATATCGGTTACGGTGGTGTCGACCACGTGATTGCCTCCGGCAGGAACGTCAACATCCTGGTGCTCGATACCGAGGTGTACTCCAACACCGGTGGACAGGCTTCCAAGGCCACTCCGATTGCAGCAGTTGCAAAGTTTGCAAACGCTGGCAAGGAACTCGGCAAGAAGAACATGGGCTTCATGTGCATGACCTACGGCCATGCCTATGTAGCATCCATCGCCCTCGGTTCCAACCGCCTGCATGCACAGAAGGCTCTGCAGGAAGCTGTAGCTTGGAAGGGTCCCTCGATCATCTTCTGTTACTCCCCGTGTATCAACCACGGTATGAACATGCGTTTCAGCCAGGTTGAGGAGAAGAAGGCAGTGGAAGCCGGTTACTGGCCGCTCTACCGTTTCAATCCTTCACTCGAGGAAGGCAAGAAATTCAGCTGGGATGCAAAGCCGATTTCCGGCTCCTTCCAGGACTTCATCAAGGGCGAGGTGCGCTACACCTCCCTGTACAAGACCAACCCGGAGAATGCCGAGGACTTGTTCGCAAAGGCTGAGGCCGATGCCCACAAGCGCTGGAGTTTCTTCGAGAAGCTTGGTCCTTTGATGTAAGCTTCATCACAAAATGTTCGTTACGGGGGCTGTCGAAAGACAGCCCTCTTTTACATTTATATAGAATGCAAGATGAATCCTTCACGGAAAAACCTTGGCTGCGGATAACCAAGGTATCGTTGTGAGGACTTCAGGTATGCTGTTTGTTAGAAACGAAACACCTCAGTACGACTTCCCTGGTGTACACATGCCCGTCCATAGGTTTTCAAGGAACCGGCACACAGCAGCTCCATGGTTTCCTGATAGCGCAATAGTACCTCGATAGGTTCATCCGAACCTTTCTGAATGCGCCATGCACGTGCTTCCTGCTTGGAATACAACCGATTGCTTCTGGCTCCATGGACAGGCAGCTCCACAATCGTGCAGGATTTCGGCTGATCCATGGGTTCGGAATGCAGGACGAACAAGGCGCTGTTGGAGCCTTCTGCGTGTCTTTGCAACTGCACCGATGGTTTTGTCGTAAGGTCGTTGTAATGGGGTGCATAGAGCGTTCTGTTGGATACTGCCTCCATGCCCGGTTCAAAATACAGCGTGCTGGCAATCCCGGGAGATGAAACATGGATGGCGTTCGTCTCTGTGGTGATGTCCCCTTGATCGGAGAAATGAAAATGCCATGTAAAACTGTGATGTGAAGAGGTGATCAGGGTATCGTGTATGAGTACTAATGAAGCGTCTATCTGCAGGATTTCCCGCTCGATCAGGACAGGGTGTTGCGCACCCATCAGATACCCGAGATTGTTTGCCTGGGCATAGTTCCAATTGCCTTTGCTGCTGAACATGCGATTGGAGCACAGGGCACGTTTTGCATATGTCCAGGTACTCTCATAGACGGTTGCATCCTTGCCGTCGACGACAATGGTGTTGTGGCTTGCCTGTTGTTTCAGGATTTTTCGTTCTTCTTTTTCACAGTAGGTGTAACGGCCGCTGTCAACCAATACATCATGACCATGGGCAACGATATCCACATGCAGAAGGTCGGCATGTCCGTGTCCTCCTCCGATTTGCCCGCAGCGGAAGTGACAGCAACTGTCCTGCTCGGTCCAGCCGGTACGAAGATAGATATTTCCACTTGCCATTGCTGCGAACGAACAAAAACCAGGTTCTTGGGTTGTTCTCCTGGCAAAGGATTCGATCGCTTCCTTGCCTGCAAAGAAGCTGGAATAGGGTTCCAGCTCAGCAAAGCAGCCGACAGCCAAGCTCAGATCCTCCAGTAAGAATGATGCACGGGTCAGAACATCACGGATATCCGTATCATCACTGTCGCTTTGCAGGAAGTGGTGTCGATTGGGTTTCATGCTGCCGAGCATGAAGGCAGCCATATCCTTGGCTTTATCGGTAATAAATGAGTCGAGGGGCCACTCGTACTGTTTTGCTGTCTGAATCATTGAGAGCAGGGCGGAAAGAACCTCTGCATGGTACAGCGGCGATTGTTCCCATTGCATGCCATCGCTGAGAATCTGGTAGGAAAGTGACTGCGCAACTCTCTGTTGAGCAAGCAAAGCCCGCTTTGTGTCATGCAGAAAAAGACTGCCCTTGAACAAGCCTGCATTGCCGATGATCCCCCAGTTGGAAAAAAGAAGAAACTCAGAATCCTGGGTTGCAAGATAGTCGGTATGCATTCGCACCCCGGCAAGAAACTGCTCCGAGTCCTCTTGCTTGAGCAGGAGCATGGCATCTATCCAGTGCATCAGACGCATGGAAGCATCGAGGCTTCGCCAGGTGGTTTTTTCTCGTTCGACGGAATATGGGGCCTGTTTGAGGAAGTCATGGATGTACCAAACGGCTTTCTCTGCATAGCGGGAATCCTGTGTGATGACCCACGCTTGGGCCAGGTGGAGTACAAAGCCCGATCGGCTGAGCATGAACGTCCACTCGGGATCATCAGCCATCTGGTAATCCCAATCGATGGTGTTTTCGAAGCTGTGGCTGACCCACGTAGACTCCATGTCCCACGGCATGGAGAATTGGAAACACTTACCAAGGGCTCGATCGGCATGCTCGACCAGTAACTTCAGGTAGTGTGGAAAATGGGTTTCAAGATGGGATTTCAGATAGTTCATTTTCGCTTACCAATAGGGATTCCAGCTTGTGTGGCAGCGCAGCAATGCTTCCATATAGAAATAGTCACCCCACAGCGAACACTCATCCACACCCCTGTCCTTGCAGGTATTGTACGGAGAACTTTTTGCATAGGTTCCGTGCAACAGCTGGCCGTTGGAAAGGGACGGGTCCTTTACTGCACACGTTCGATACAGAACTCCCAGAAGCCGTTTTGCGGCTTGTCGATAGTACGCGGCCTCTGCTGGTTCCAAATGATCGGCCATCTCCAGCATGCCGCAGACTGCTATCGCCGAAGCCGAGGAATCCCTGCTTTCGGTACTCCCGGTGGAGAAATCGAAATCCCAGTAAGGCAGCCAATCATCAGGGAGGTGGGCGAGGAAGAATTCGGTGACCCGAACAAAGAGTTCCTTGTATTGAGGGTCTTTGGTATATCGGTAGACCAATGCAGTTCCATAGATTCCCCAAGCTTGCCCTCGTGCCCAGGCAGACCCATCCCGATACCCCTGTGCCGTGACCCCCCGCAGGGGTTCGCCCGTCTTCGGGTCGAAATAGTAGGTATGGTAGGTCGAATTGTCGTCGCGCAGTACACAGGACATGGCCGTCCTGCTGTGCTCGACGGCTTTTCTTGCATACTTGCTCTCTCCCGTTTCCCGGGAAGCCCAAAACAGAAGAGGAAGATTCAACAGGCAATCGATGATCAGTCGATAATTGTTCGGTGCCCCCAAGGGTCCCCATGCCTGGAAGAACTGTCCTTTTTCCTGGAACCTTGCGAGCAGGTTGTCGGCCGCCAGCAGTGCGGCTTCTTTTCCCGCTTGGCTGCCGACCAGTTTGTATGCCGCCACACACGACAACGAATAGAGAAAACCCATATCGTGATGTTCTACATCAATTTTCTCCTTGATTCGATAGAGGAAGCTCTGAACCTGCAGCAAGGCGGCCTCCTTGATACGTTCATCCTTGGTGTACTCCCAGGCCAACCAGAGTTCTCCAGTCCAAAAACCGGTGGTCCACTCCACGTTCTCGCTTGGTGCATACCAGTTGTTTTCGCTGTGTGAGTATTTGAATGCATGGGTGAAATCAGGCAGGCAGGCGGCAGTATTGGTTACTGCTGTTTGCAGTGCTTGAGCGAGTTCCTGAGGTGTGAGCGGCGAAGTATCCATAATGGCTCCTATAGGATCAGTGTTTTGGATGCAATTGATGCAAGACGATCGAAATCGAGCTCGATCCCAAAGCCTGATAGCGGTTTCTTTGTTGAAATCAAGCTACCTGATCGGTTGGTGGATATTGATCGGATGGACGTTTCAAATCCATCGCTGTCCCCGTCCTTCTCTATCGCTTCAACCCAGGCTGCCTGCAAGCCGATGGCCACCTGCTGCCAAATGGTGCATCCCGGACCTATGAGGCTGTCGTCACCGATCATCAAGCCTGCATTGAAGGTCCCCTGTATGGTTCGGGCAAGCTCTATCGCATCAATCAGTGAAGCGGCGGAACCGGGATGAATATTGTAGAATTTCCCCATTCCTGCAAGCAGGGTCTTTCTTGCCTGTCTTGCGGGGCGAAGCGGATAATCGGGGATGAGGGCAAGATTTGGACAGCTTTGTTGCAAGGCAGCCCAACCTTCCATCGTCAGGGCGGCAGGATCTTCGCATGCATCGAGGCCTGCTTGTTCGAGGTGATGCATCGCAATCTCAATCTCCTGAAGAGGGACATCGAATTCATGCCTGCAGTATCCGCAATTTACATCTCCCAATAAGAACGTCGACTCTCGGGGCGCATACGTTCTGATAAGGTCGATGATCGAGGTATCCAGGTCGAGGTCCCCGAACAACTTCACCTTCACCACTTGCGCCCGATTGCTTGCGATAGCGGTTTTAATACTTGCTTCAACCACTTCCAGCTTGTCTGAAAGGATTACATACGCACCGTGAACAGGTTTCTCTCCTTCCAGTCCCAACAGGGAGAGGGCAGGAACTCCCGCACACTTTCCGGCTAGGTCGAAGAGAGCCATTTCCAACACCTCGGTAAGCCGATCTCTCCAGATTCCCATATGGGAACGTACCTGTAGAAGAGCTTCTTCCAAGGTAAGGCCCTTGAGTTGCTTGAGTACGGAAATCCAGGAATCGAGGCTCACCTGGGGATTGTTCACTGAGATGATGTTCTCCCCCCAGCCCTGATGATCCTTGCTTTGCAGGCAGACAAAGACGTGCTGTCTGCTTGTCCAGGTTCCGAAACTGAAGTTTCGAACTGCATGTACCTGCATCAGGTATACATGGATATTCTCGATTCTGGATGTGTGTCCTTGAAGCTGTATCATTTGGTTCCCTCCACATGGGTGATGAACGGGTCGTTTGCATCCCTAAGCCACTGTATTAATGCGCCCTCCAGCGGATGTGGCTCTGAAAGAAGGAAGGGATTGATTTGCTCTGGATCGGCCTGCAAGTCGTAGAAATACCGACGCAGGCAGGGGGTGGTTGTATACCCGACTTCCACGACATAGCAGGCATCCTTGGTACGGACAGAGCGCCAGCCAAAGGCTTTCGGGTCGAGGGAGGCGGCTTCGAACTGTCTGAGAAACACCTCTCTTCCCGGGCATGCTGCCAGAAAACATACCTTTGTTTCATCCGTCATGCCTTCCTTGATCGAGGATGCACAACTGATGCCTTCCATGGTGGGGGGAATCGAAAGATGCAGCAAATCAAGAATTGTGGGGGCGATGTCGGGACTTCCAATGACTGTTTCCGTTTTCCCTGACGGCAGGCCCATTCCACCAAACAGCAAGGGGACCCCGATGGATTCCTCGTACCACACATGCTTGCCTATAAGTTGATGGCTGCCAAGCATGTCCCCATGGTCCGCAGTCAAGACGACAAGCGTGTCGGAGAGGATGCTGTTTTGTTTCAGATACTCGATCAATCTGCCAAACTGTTCATCAAGACCCGTAATCGCTGCATAATAATCCTTTTGCAATGCAATGAAAGCCTCTTCATCGAGATCAAACGATTCAAATGTGTGATGATGGACCGCTCCCAGCTGCACATTCTTCTTTCTGGGCAACTGAAGGTTCTCGTACAGCTTTTTATACTGCTCGGGGGCGGTATCATACGGACTGTGGGGAGGATTCCATGAAAGAAAGAGTGCGAAAGGAGCATCCTGCTTTCGTGTTTTTAGAAACTGCAGGGCCACATCGGTCTCATGAATGGGAGACCAGACATCCTGCTTGATCATCCGGTCGTCGTCCTTCCAATAGTGGGGTGTCGTATGCTCATCACTGGCGTTGTAGGCGTACCAAAAGTCAAAACCGTGTCGTCTTGGTCCCACAGGGGTATAGGCATCCCAGTTGCGTGCTCCTGAAGGTGGGTTATTCACATGGTTCACCTCAGGTTCATCCAGATGCCATTTCCCTATGTACCCTGTCTGATACCCTTCTTTTTGCAGCACATCACTGATGCAGATTTCCTCATCCTTCAAACGGATGGAAGCACCTGTCTTGCAGTTGGTGAAAACACCGGTTGCAAGCGGGTGTTTTCCGGTCAAAAGACTGGCACGGGCAGGTGAGCAGAGCGGACAGGTGCTCACGCCGTTGGTACACACGATTGAATCGGCGGCAAATGCATCCATATTGGGTGTTATGACCGGCTCTTGTCCTCCATAACCGACAGCACTTCTTCTCCACTGGTCTGCAAACACGAATAGTACGTTCTTCTTCATGCCCAGGTCCTTGTATAGTCGATCCAATCATTGGATTGCCGTGCCCATGTACTGAGCATGCGATGCAACTGTTGTTCCCGCTGGCGATACTGATCCAGACCACTGAGGTTGATGCTCTCACCAGGATCCTTTTCCAGATGAAACAATTCCGCCTCCATTCCATCCCATACGTACTTCCATCCTTCATGGACGATCATCCTGCGGATGTCCCCGATGGCATGGTTGCCGTTATAGACGGAAAATACTGGCTTTATGGGCGGTGGTGTCCCTTCCAGGATGGTGTGTGCCAAAGAACTCCCCTCAAAGGACTGTCCGCACGCAACATCCAGCAGATCGAGGATGGTGGGTACAAAATCAAGATGAGAGATGGGAGTATTCTGCACCGAAGACGTTGCATCGGTGAGATGGATGACAGCAGGCACTCGAACGGCACTCTCGTACATCTCCATTTTTTGGTACATTGCATGCTCCCCCAGCTGTTCCCCATGATCTGCGGTGCAGACAAGCAGGGTATCGTCAAACAAATCCTGTTGCTTGAGTTCCTGCACCAAGCGGTTCAGTTGGTCGTCGCATAGGCGTGTCAAGGCATAGTGGGCTGCCCAGGCTTTCTTCCACACTGATGGCTCAGTGTTTGCCCCCAGTTGCCTCGCCGCCCCGTTTCTACGGTTCTGCGGTTCCCTGATGGCCGGGCAGGAGATGGTATCCCCTAAATGAATGTCATCGGGGTTGAACAAGGCCTGATATGCAGGAGGGACCACCAAAGGAGGATGGGGTGCCCAAAGACAGACAAACAAGGCAAAGGGTTTTGCATGGTCCTTTCTGATGAAATCAAGCGCCTTGTCGGTGAACCAGACATCCTTGAAACGGGAAAGGTCGTCGTCAAACGGCCTGACACGAGTATTGGAATACATTCGATTCTCATAGGTTCCATCGCACAACTCACTGACCTGTGAGCGTTGAGAGGGATGTGCCTTGCAAGAAAAACCTTCTGCTGCGGCATAGGCCTCATAGCTATGGTCATCCTCCCAGGCTGAGAAGGGCAATGATAGTTCAAGCTTCGGATCCAGACTGATGTGATTCACTCCGATATGGGCGACATCGTAGCCTGCCTCATACAGCATCCTGTGCAGGCTTGTATGATCTTTTGCAAGCTTACCGGGCAAATCATTGAGCACCATACCCGTTCTCAATGGATTCATACCAGTGGCCAGTGATGTCCTGGCTGGAACACAGAGCGGGCAGGATGTATAGGTGTTTGAGAAATAGACTCCATCATTGGCCAACGTATTCCAGGTCGGGGTGACTTCTTGATTACCCACTTTGGCAAACAAGGTGTCGAAGCGTTGCTGGTCGGTCATGAAGAAAAGCAAGTTTTTTGATGGCATTGGTATGATGGGCGGCCTGCCTGATCGGCAAGCCGCCGCTCCTTTCTTGTATGTGCTTAGAGTGACAGGTAGCGCTGATAGGCGTCAGCATAGATCTTGAGGTAGCGATCGAGGCCCATCTGCTGCAGGCGCTTGAGATAGCCGTCCCAATCCCGTTCAATTCCACCGTTGACGATCCAGTTTGCATAGTTCTGGGCGACATAGGCGGTAATGTCGGTTTCCAGGACCGCAATTTGCTCAACTTCATCCACCGTAAAATATACTTCAGGATAGACTTGGTCGGCAGGTACGTTGTAGGGAGCGAAGAATGCATCAAGTTCGACGCGTTCCTGCAGATTGGCATTCAAGTTGAGCTTGGAGGCGATTTCCATCGTTACTGCACCAAGACTGTTGACTCCCGGTGAGTAGTCATGAATCATCTCAGTGAAACTCTTGCCTGCAGGAATCGGTAGATAGTCATACCGACCCTCTGCATTGATGGTCAGGGTTCTGCCCAGCAATCCCTGATCGATCTGCAGTGCTGTTTCAGGAACAAAATGCAGGTCGACCCAGCGCATCAAAGCCTCGGGATTCTTGCAGTCGTTGGTGATGGCAAACGATCCTTTGGCATTGATGTAGGATGTATACGTGTTCCAGATCTGCTTGCCGTCAGCACCCTTGAGCGGGGCAAGAGCCACATAGTCGGGCTTGTTGGCACCCGCTGCAGAGGAGAGGCTCCAGCCGACGAACGATCCGACGATTTTCTCGGGAGACTTTACCTTGGCAATGTAGACGTTGAAGTCGTGGGTGAAGCCTTCCTTGTCGATCAAGCCCTTCTTGTACAGCTCATGGAAGTACTGGATGGCTTGTTTGTATGGTTCTGTGACTGCGGTATAGATGACTTTATTATCCTTGACAATCAAGTGGTTGAGTCTATCAAGCTGTCCAAAGCTCCCAAACAAGGAGAACAGTCCATTTTCCTTTCGATTGTAGAGGAACGAGAAGGGAATCTCATCATCCGTTCTTCCATTTCCATTCATGTCGTTGTTCTTGAATGCAGTCAGCACTGCTTCAAACTCTGCAAGGGTGGTGGGAATGCCCAGGCCCAGTTTGTCCAGCCAAGTCTTGTTGATGAACAGCTTGTCATGGGTGACCGGTGAGAGTTCGGTAAGCGAAGGAAGTGCATAGATATGGCCGTCGGGTGCGGTAAGCAGCTTGCGATACGACTCATTTTCCAACAGCTTCTTCACGTTCGGTGCATACTCATCGATGAGATCCTCCAGAGGAATAAGCAATCCCTGGGATGCATACTTGATGACATCGATGTCGGTCAGGATTCCTTGTCCGTAGAAGGCATCTGGAAGATCGCCGGCAAAAATAAGTCCCTTTTTCTCACGCCAGCCATCCTCACTGCTCATATTCCATTCGATATGGATATTGGTTTCCTTCTCGAGGTTCTGGAAAAATTCAAGGTTGGCGAAATTCTTGTTGTGCCTTGATTTTGCAGCCAGTTCAAAGGTGGTCACCTCGTTGGTGATCGGCATTCCTGTACGATTCACTGCGATTGCAGCTGCGGTTGTCTGTCCTGTGCTCTCCTTGCTTCCTTGAGCAAAGACACCTGTTGCGATGCATAGCAAACACATGCATACGATTCCTACTCTTCTCATTGCAAACCTCCATGTTGTATATGTGTAGATCAGCCCTTCACCGAGCCCATCATGACACCTTTGGCAAAATATTTCTGTAAGAACGGATACACCACCAACACAGGCAGCGTGGAAACGATGATCAGGCCGTATTTAATAAGTTCAGCTGCCCTCTGTTGCTCCAACAGGCTCTCCACATCGCCCATCATGTCAGCCGATGCCTGATTTTGGATGAGGATGCCCCTGAGTACGAGCTGCAAGGGGTACAGTGACTCATCCTTGAGGTAGATCAAACCATTCATGAACTCATTCCAGTGTGCAACTCCATAATAGAGAATCAGGACGGCGATGATGGTCTGCGAGAGCGGGAAGACCACCTTGAAAAAGAACGTGAAGTGAGAACAACCGTCGATGGATGCCGCCTCATACAGTTCTTCGGGGATGGAATTCTTGATGTTGGTCTTTGCGATGATGACATTGAACACATTCAGTGCCGGCAGGAGCACCATGACAAACGGGGTGTTGTACAATCCGAGAGTTCTCATCAGCAGGTAGGTTGGGATCAAACCGCCTGAAAAGTACATGGTGAACATCATGAAAAACGTAAGGAACTTGCGGGCGAAGAACTCTTTTCTGGAAAGCGGGTAAGCAAAGAACATGGTCAGCATGATGTTGATGAACGTCCCGAATGCCGTATAGAGAATGGTGTTCCTGTAAGCGGTCCAGATTGATTGCTCGCTGAAGATGCGCTCGTATCCTGTGGTGTTGAACCCAACAGGGAAAAGCAGGACTTTACCAGTATTGATGGCGTCGGGTTCGGAAAATGAGGCGATGATGATGAAATACAAGGGATAGAGAACCAAGAGGGCCACCAGTGCGAGAAGTATGGTGTTTGCTGTATCAAAAATCGTATCTGCGTGTCTGCTCAATGGATTGTGCATTCGTTCTCTCTCCTTACCACAGACTGTGTTCGCTGGTTTTCTGCGCCAGTCTGTTTACACTGACGAGCAGGATGATATTGATGATGTTGTTGAAGAGCCCGATGGCTGCAGAGTAGCTGAACTGGGCGTCGATCAAGCCGACTTTATAGATGTAGGTCGGTATTATCTCACTGGCGCTGATGTTCAGTCCGTTTTGCATGAGATAAGCCTTTTGGAATCCAATGTTCATGATTTTCCCGATTTCCAGGATGAACATCATGATTGCTGTAGGCAGAATGCCGGGGATGTCGATGTGCCGGATGATCTGAAACTTGTTTGCTCCATCTATTTGGGCGGCTTCATATAAATCAGGGCTGATCGCAGCAAGGGCCGCGATGTAGATGATTGCATTCCAGCCGGCATTCTGCCAAATGCCTGACAACACAAAAATCGGACGGAACCAAGCCGGGTCACCTAAAAAGAAGATTGTCTCATTTCCAAGGGCTTTCATCACAAGGTTGACCAGGCCGTTGCGCGGTGAGAGGAATATATACAGCATGCCGGTCATGACGATGATGGAGATGAAATGAGGACAGTATGTAACGGTCTGGATGAATTTCTTGAATTTGTAATGTTTCAATTGATTCAGCATGATGGCCAGGAAAATCGGCACCGGAAAACCGAAGATAAGCTGAGAGAGGCTCAAGGAGAGCGTGTTCTTGATCAGGGGCCAGAATTGATAGGAGTTGAAGAAGCGCTCAAACTGCTTGAATCCCACCCAGGGACTGCCGGTAATGCCGCGTGCTGCGATGTAATTCTTGAAGGCGATCTGCACGCCATACATGGGCAGATAGTGAAATATGAGGTAATAGGTGATGGGCAACAGGCACAATACCAAGAGCTGCCAGTCGCGGATCCACATCCTCTTAAGCGGTTTCATACGTTGATTCTTTACTGTCATTCCTAACTTCCCCTCATCGATTGGATGGCAGGTTCAGTATAGGGATGTACTTTTTTATCACGCAATGTCCGGTTTTTTTTCGAATGTGCAGTTCTTATACCAGGCACTATGCAATTTTTTTTGGAGTATGCAATATTTTGGAGAAGCAGATGAAAAAGATGATAAGTATATGCAAATAAGAGAAATGATGCTTGATAACCCGGCAATGCATCACTTCGTTGTAGTTTCAGTGAGTGATGCTATACTGGTACGAAAGAGGTACATCAGTGAAGCTCCAGTTCAGGCATAAACGTTGGTTTTATAAACACCTGTTCTCCTACATCCTCCTGCTTGTGGTTCCCTTGGTCATCATCAATGGATGTTTTGGGAAACAAATCAACGAAACGTACCAGCAGGAGGTGGTCTCCCGACTCAGGTCGGACATCCATGCGCTCAGGGATACGGTAGACGACGAACTCGAGCTCCTGCTCAGTACCGTACACCAATTTCAATTGTTGCAGACAGTAAATCGTTATCGGTTTGAAGATGATCCCCTGCAGGCCAACTCCATCAAATCCATGCTGGCCACCTTTACCATAACCAATCGCTTGCTTGGCGACATAGTCTATCTGCCTTACGGCCAGAACTTTCTTTTTACCAGCTCAACCACCAGCAGGATTGACTTTTTCGCCCGGGAGATGTACGTGACCGAGGGCCTCGAACCTGAGGAATTTTTATCAGAGCTTTACTCCTTGAAGCACTTGAAAGCGTATTCAGTGGAGCGCTACAAGAATGAGAAGGGGCTGGTGATTGCCATTCCCCTGGTTTCCGACTACGCAACAGTAAGCGGGGTCTGCCTGTTCTTCATCGCCGATTCCACCCTGGAAGCGATGATACACAGCAAGCTTTCCCAATACAGAGCCCGTCTGCAGTTGCATGCCGATGATGATTCCCTCTTATTCCAATCCTCCGCTTCTGATGAGCCAATGCCTGATCAAGCGATTACCTTCTCTGTGTCATCGAACGTGGCTCCTTGGACCTATACGGTCCACATTCCCCAAGAACAAGCACTCTTGGATGATTTGAATCGACTCTCCGGTTTGCAGCAGACCAGCACCTTGATCGTGGTGCTTGCTGTTTCAGTTCTCATATTCTTTCTCATGTTCATCAACTATACGCCGATCAAGCGACTGCAGAAACTTGCGGGAAATCTTGCCGATGCCAACCCTGCCGCCCGAAAGCTTGGTGAGCTGGAGGAGATTGCAAGCACCTTGGATTATCTGAAGAACCAGAATACCTCGCTTGTGATGAAACTGGAAAAAAGCCGGGAATCAGAACACAACATCGTGTTGCAAAGGTTGTTGAGCGGCAGGTACAAGACCATTAAGGCCTTTAATGTGGATGCATCCGAGCTGAGTATTGAGTTTCAGTACCCGCAGTTCCTGGTTGCTTGCATCCAACTGCAGGAAACCAACCGGGATAGTGATGAATTGGCCCAATTGATGCGTGATGAGCTGCCCGAGGAATTAAACTGCTACTATGTGTTCACCCCGATTCCAGACCGGATCTATTTCATCAATAGTGTAAGGACCGAGGATTTCGTACGCATACCCGCCTTCTATGAGGGCATGCGAAAGACCATAGAGGCACAAACCGGATTGAGTCTGACCGTCGGCCTTGGTTCTCTGGTCGAAGGAGCGATCGATATTCCCCGTTCCTTCCTGGAAGCACGTACGGCATTGGATTATCGGTTTGTCAAAGGGAAGAATACAACCATAATTTTTGACGAGGTGTGCAAGTCTGTAAGCTATTCGGTATCCTATCCCCACACCCTGTTGGACCAATTGCATGTTTCGCTGAAAGCGCGTAATGAAGAAGCAATTGAGAGCAGGACGGCTGAACTCATTGCGTTTCTCGTGCAGGATACGATTCCTCTCTTTTTAGCGAAGAGCATCTCCTTTGATATGATCACCCTTTTCTTCGATCATCTGCCGGCTTCCGTACAATCGGCTGAGGATTCTCAGCGGGAATTCTTCCTGCTCAGCGATATTGACACCATCGATGAAGTGGTGCAAATCGTAGAGTCGGTGAAGGATAAGCTTTTACATATGGAAAAGCTTGAACATACCGAGGATTCCCAGGCGTTGCTCAAGGATATCACCGAGTACATCAAGGTGCATTGCTTTGAATGCAACTTCACCATGCTGCAGGTATCGGATGCTTTTTCCATGCAATTGCCCAACCTGAGCCTGTTTTTCAAGGAACATACCCAGCTCAATCTGCTGGATTACGTAACCGCACTCCGCATGCATGCAGCCAAGCAGTTGTTGTCGGAAACAGACCTTCCGCTCAAGGATGTCAGTTTGCAAATCGGATACTATAATATCTCAAGCTTTATTCGTAGATTCAAGCAGCTGAATGGGATAACCCCCGGGGACTATCGCAAGATACATAAGGGGATGCAAGGAAAACCAAAGAGTCCGGATGAGAATCTTGTATAGAAGTTTTTTCGTGTGAATCGAAAAAAAACCAAGATTGTCAGCAAAAATTTGCATGTACGGCCTCCTATGACCATGCAAAACTGGATACAGAGAAAATCCATTAGGAGGGATCTATGAAAAAGTTAATGGTCGTAATGTGCTTGGCACTCGTCCTCGTTGCTCCTGTCTTCGCCCAAGGGCAAGGTGAGAGTAAAGGTGTTGAAATCGGATGCGCAATCTACAAGTTCGATGACACCTTCATGACCGGTGTCCGCAATGCCATCACCGCCGCTGCCGCCGAGACTGATGCAAAGGTTGAGGTCGTCGATTCCATGAACATCCAGGCCACTCAGAATGAGAAGGTCGACCTGTTCATCACCAAGGGAATGAAAGCCATGCAGATCAACCCTGTCGACCGCACCGCCGCCGGTGTCATCATCGACAAGGCTAAGAAAGCCAACATTCCCGTAGTATTCTTCAACCGTGAACCGCTGGCTGAGGATATGGCAAAGTGGGACAAGATCTACTACGTTGGGGCTCGTGCTGAAGAGTCCGGTACCATGAGTGGTCAGATCATCGCCGACTATTGGAAGGCCAACAAGTCCATGGACAAGAATGGCGACGGCGTTCTGCAGTATGTCATGCTCAAGGGCGAACCCGGCCACCAGGACGCAGAGCTGCGCACTGAATACTCCATCAAGAATCTGCAGGACAACGGAATCAAGGTGCAGAAGCTTGCTGAAGACACCGGCATGTGGGATCGTGTAAAGGGCCAGGAAAAGATGGCCGCTTTCATCGCCAGCCAGGGCGACAAGATTGAAGCAGTCTTTGCAAACAATGATGACATGGCTCTTGGTGCAATCGAAGCCCTTAAGGCTGCCGGTTACTTCAAGGACGGAAAGTTCATGCCTGTCGTTGGTGTTGACGCCACCGCTCCTGCTCTCCAGGCTCTCGAAGAAGGCACTCTGCTGGGCACCGTCCTCAACGACGCTGTCAACCAGGGCCGTGCAACCTTCATGCTCTCGTATGATTTGGCAAGGGGAATCACCCCCACCGATGCTTCCATCGGCTACAAGATTACTGATGGAAAGTACGTATGGGTTCCCTACCAGAAGGTCACCAAGGAGAACTACAAGCAGTTCAAATAACGTTTGAAATGCAGGAATTCCCCCTCCGGGTTGCTCGATGATCCGGAGGGTTTTTTAAAGGGACTACACCCCGGGAAAGCCGGGGAGGCGAGGGAAGTCATGTATGTATTAGAAATGAACCATGTTTCCAAGGCGTTCCCCGGCGTAAAGGCTTTGGACGACGTGAGCTTGAAAGTAAGGCCGGGAACAGTGCATGCCTTGATGGGAGAGAATGGAGCAGGCAAGTCCACCTTGATGAAGTGCCTGTTCGGCTTGTACTCGATGGATGAGGGTGATATAGCCTTCAATGGGCAGCCCGTCAACATTGCCAGTGTCAAAGAGGCACTGAACCTGGGAATCTCCATGATTCACCAGGAACTCCATCTCATACCCTACCGGTCGGTGATGGAAAATATTTGGCTCGGCCGGTACCCACGCATCGGGGGATCGAAGAGCCCCGTTGTGGATCACAAGAAAATGTACGAGATGACCGCTTCCTTGTTGAAGGAGCTCAATCTCACCACTATACAGCCGACCGATTTGCTGCGTACGCTCTCCGTCTCCAAGGCCCAGAGTGTCGAGATTGCAAAGGCGGTCTCCTATGAATCAAAAATCATCATCATGGATGAACCGAGCTCCTCCCTGACGGAGAATGAGGTTGAACATCTGTTCACCATCATCCGCTCTCTAAGGGATCGCGGGGTTGCGATCATCTACATTTCCCATAAAATGGAAGAAATCTTGAAGATTTCCGACGAAGTGACCATCATGCGTGACGGCAAATATGTCGGTACCTGGCCCTCCAGCGAACTGACCACCGCCACCATCATCAAGAGAATGGTAGGTCGTGACCTGACTCATCGGTTCCCGTCGGCTGAGAGCAACATCGGCTCTGAATTACTCAGGGTTGAAAATTACACCTCGCCGAACCCCAGAAGCTTCAAGGATGTTTCCTTCACCCTGCATAAAGGCGAGATTTTGGGAATCGGCGGTTTGGTCGGAGCCCAACGCACCGAAGTCATGGAGGCCGTTTTCGGTTTGAGGCTCCACAGTGAAGGAACGTTGTACCTGAAGGGCAAGCCGGTGCACTGCAACAATGCCTATGATGCCAAGAGACTGGGGATGGCCCTGCTCACCGAGGAGCGTAGAGCGACAGGAATATTCCCTGTTCTGTCTGTGCAGGAGAACTTGGTAATTGCCAACATTGCCTCATATGTGAACAAGAGCGGGCTTCTCAATGCCGCAAAGATGGCTGAGGACACCAAGAAGAGCATTAAGGATTTGGATATCAAGACGCCGTCGGCGAGAACCTTGATCAAGAGCCTGAGCGGCGGAAATCAGCAGAAAGTGCTCTTTGCCCGTTGGCTGCTCACCACCCCTGAGATTCTCATTCTTGACGAACCGACGCGTGGTATCGACGTCGGGGCCAAGTATGAGATTTATGTCATCATGCGAGAGCTTGCAGCACAAGGCAAGGGCGTGATTATGATCAGCAGTGAGATGCCGGAACTCTTGGGTATGACCGATCGAATCGTAGTCATGAGTGAAGGTCGTGTGGCGGGTGTCGTGGACAGCAAGAAAACAAGCCAGGAAGAGATTATGGAACTGGCGACAAAGTACGTCGGGTAGGGGGAAAGCATGCAAGGCATTGGTAAATCGATATTGAATAAAAAAAGTCTGAAGCAGTTCGTCATGGACAAGGCAATTTTTCTTGTACTGCTGATGCTGGTCATCGTGATCGCCATCATCAATCCGCGCATCCTGCGCCTTCAGGTGCTTCGGGATATCCTGATGATGAGCTCGACGAAAATCATCATGGCCTTGGGCATGATGTTTGTCATCCTTACCGGTGGTGTCGACCTCGGTGGTGGACGTTTGGTCGGTATGGCTGCAGTTGTGTCCGCCTCCATGCTGCAGACTGCAGATTACGTCAGGCGTTTCTACCCTGACCTGGGCCAGATTCCCATCATCCTCCCGATTCTGCTTGCAGTATTTGTTGGAACACTCTTTGGAATGATGAACGGTCTGATCGTTGCAAAATTCAAGGTTCCGGCCTTCATTGCAACCCTCTCCTCGATGTTGATCATCTACGGCATCAACTCCATCTACTTCAACATGCCTCCAAACAACAGCCAGCCCATCGGAGGACTGAGGGCCGACTTCACCTACCTTGGCTCAGGTTCCATCGGATTTGTTCCTGTCATCGTCATCTTCGCCGCCCTTGTTTCAATCATCGTCTGGTTCGTGTTGAACAAGACTGTTTTCGGCAAGAATGTGTATGCTGTGGGCGGCAATCCCGAGGCTGCGGCGGTCTCCGGCATCAATATCACCAAGACGCTGGTGGGCCTCTTCGGTGTCTGTGGATTCCTCATCTCCCTCTCCGGCGTTCTGGAAGCCGCCCGTACGGGAGGAGCGACCAACAACTATGGAAACGGCTATGAGCTCGATGCCATTGCATCCTGCGTCGTGGGTGGTGTTTCCACCACCGGTGGCGTGGGGACGGTGAGCGGAGTCATCGCCGGCGTAATCATCTTCAGCTTCATCAACTATGGTCTGACCTTCATCGGGGTGAACCCATACTGGCAGAACATCATCAAGGGCGTCATCATTGTATCGGCGGTTTCTTTCGATATAAGGAAATACGTCCAGAAGAAGTAGTCATGCATCCCTTCCACGTACTGGGGCAGGAGCAATCCTGCCTCTTTTCATGCATCAAGCACACTGGCAAAAATCAATTGGATTGGGTACCATGGAAGCACTATTGAGCACCGAAAGGAGTACCCATGAAACCCATAGTAATAAACTCGCCTTCTTTGGCAAACTGCAATCTGTTGGAGTTGAAGGACAACGTCCAGGAATTGGTCGATGCCGGCGTCACCTGGATGCATATTGACTTGATGGACGGTCATTACGTACCAAATCTCTATTTTCCCATCCGAATAGTCTCTGATTTGAAGGCTGCATACCCTCAACTGACCCTCGATGTGCATATGATGGTCACCAATCCGATGGATTACATCCAGAGGCTTGCCGATGCAGGGGCCGACTACCTCAGCTTCCACTCGGACAGCACAAACTTTGTCATCAGGACCTTGGAGACGATCCGAAAGAGCGGCATGAAAAGCGGCATCCTGGTAAATCCATCCCAAAGTGTCAGAAGCATCGAGCCGTATGTGGACTTGCTGGACATGGTCACCCTGATGGCTGTTGAACCCGGTTTTGCAGGACAGCAGTTCATGAGTCGTACACTCAAACGGGTCGAAGAGCTGGCAACGGTGCGTAAGGAGAGTGGACAGGACTTCTTGATCAACGTGGACGGGGCGATCAACTACCCCAATCTCACTCCCTGCATCGTTAGGGGGGCGAATGTCATCGTCACCGGGATTTTCACCATCTTCAAACAGCCTGATGGCATTACTGCAGCATGCAAGCGCTTTGATGCTGAAGTGGCGAACGCCCTGAAGGCCGGTTGGATAGGGGATGCATATTAAGAAGAGATGGGTGAGGCAGGCTTGATCCTGCCTCGATATACTATTCTCTCTTATCGATCGGGAAAGAAAACAGCATCAGGTTCTTCAACCCAGGCATGCTCACTTACTAAACGGTAGTCGATATTTTTCCCGTTGTCCTGCAGTCTCTGTGCCCAGAAAATATACCCAGCGTATCCGGGAGCAGTCACCTGTGAGTGGGTCTTTCCATCGGGGATGCCCACCAAATCATTGTGTTTGACTTTGAATACTTCATCACCCTGCTCTGAGAATCCGTATCCCATCTCAGGAAGGAACCTGTAGAAATATATTTCCGGTTCGGTATGCAGATGCGGGGGGAAGCATGCCCAACAACCGGGAAAATTGACCAATTCCCCACAGAATATATTCGTTTCAGGTCTGGTGGTGCGGTCAAAGAATACACGTTTCATACGTTTTGTCTTGCCGTCCAAAAGAGTCTCGCCCACAATTCCTTGTGATGCCAAATCCTCAGGCATATACATTCTTGCCTCAAAATGCTTGGGATTATCTGTTGAGATGATAATGATTTCACAATCTGCATCACCATCATTGATAACCCTGCACTCAGTAAAACTATCAAAATGCATCAATGAAGGGCTATCATGGAACGGATTATCCCGTTTTACTTTCTTGATGTGATTGTTCCATGTAAAGGTAATTGAGCCGGTAAGAAGGACCGCAAGCGTCTCTTTCTGAAGAGAGATGCAATAATTGGTTTTCTTACCCAATTTGAGAATCGCAAAATTCAATCCCATGAGTTCAGGATTATGACTAGCTATGACAAGCGGGTTATACCCATATACGAAAGGAGAAGTGTGGTTGTATTTCATGAAGAGTCCTTGGTTTTCGGGATGCATAGTGAGCGAAGTCACCGATACTTACCCATTGCTTCAATACATTTTATTATTTGCAATCAAGAAGTAATCGGGGAATCTCTGTTTGAGTGTGTTCAAGTCTTGGACAACATCGTGTGAAAGATGGCGGGTCAGTATCTCGGAGGCTCCATGAAGGTCACGGGATTCCAGACAAGCAACCAGTGTTGTATGTTCCCGGATGATTCTTGGAAGATCCAAATTCCTGTAGATCAACATCCTCACCCGATTGAAGATTGGCATGGAAGGTTCCAATATGGAGCCAACCTCTTCAAGGCCTGCCTCTGAAAATAATAAAGCATGCAGGGCGTTATCGTCCTCGAGGAACTGAAGATAGTCAAGATTCCTGGCATCTTCCATCTGCTTGTCAATCAAACGGTGAAGTTGTAGAAATCCCTTCGGAGTGATGGCATCGAAAGCCTTCTCCAGCATCCCGATTTCAGCTACAAACCGAAGGAAGCACACAGCCTCCACCTTCTTGATATCGATCAGGGCGATCTTCGTCCCAACCTGAGGTATGATGGTAGTCAATGATTTTTTTGAAAGCTCGATCAAAGCCTCATGAACCGGGGTTTTGCTGATCTCCAACTGTGCAGCCAAATCTTTCTCACTGACCATCTGACCTGGCAGGAGGTTGAGTGTCACGATATTGTACTCGATGATGCGTTCAGCGTAGAGACGGTTTAGTTCAACCGGAATTTTTCTTAACGAATCAGGTATCAGCAAGGTGCAATCCATCACTCAACTCCTCCAGTCAAAGCTACATAACTATATCACATCAAAAGATTGGGGAGCCACGTAATAATTCCCGGTATAAAGGACATGAGAATCAGGGTGCCGAGGAGAGGGATGAGGAACGGTGAAGTTGCCCTGACCATGCGGTTGAAGTCGATTTTTGCCTGGTCTGCAGTGATGAACAGCACAATCCCGAAGGGAGGGGTGATCAAGCCGATCATCAAGTTGAAGACCATTACAACGCCGAAATACAGCGGATCTATGCCGAGTTGGAGGGCAGGAGCCAACATTACCGGTCCGAAAATGGTGATGGCTGCAATTGATTCAAGAAAGCACCCGATAACCAGAAAGAATACATTGATGATAAGCATGAACAGTACGGGATTGGTGGTAATGCCCAAAATCCAATCAGCAAATACTGACGTCAGACCCGAGCGGGCCAACACCCATCCATAGAATGCTGCAGCCGAAGTAACCAAACCGATCGAGGCGGTATCGCGTGCTGTATCCTTGAGGATCTGGACAAACAATTTCCAAGTCATCTCCTTGAAAATGAAAACGCTGACGATGAGGGCGTACAGGGCTGCGATGGCTGCAGCTTCCGTTGCGGTAAAGGTTCCGCTCCAGATACCCGCAAGAAGGATGACTGGAGTGAGAAGCGGAAGTATTGCACCTTTGAAGCTATTCCAAAAAACAGACGGAGTCGGAAACTTTTCTCGTGGATACCCACGCTTTTTTGCATAGAAATACACCATGACCATGAGTACCAGAGTCAACAGAATTCCCGGCACTACGCCTCCAAGAAACAGTTTTCCAACTGAGACACCGCTTACAGTCGAGAACATGACCATGGGGACACTTGGCGGGAAAATCGGGCCGATGGTTGAAGATGCGGCAGTGACGGCGGCACTGAAGTCCGGTTCATACCCATTCTTGGTCATTGCTGCAATCTCAATCTGTCCAAGGCCTGCAGCATCAGATACAGCGGTTCCCGACATACCGGCAAAGAGGAGGCTGGCAAAAATATTTGCATGTCCCAGTCCTCCTGGAAGCCAGCCGACACAAGTATTGGCAAACCCGAACAGTTTTTCCGTGATGCTCGAACCATTCATCAGTTTTGCTGCAAGAATGAAGAGGGGAATCGAGAGCAACAGGAAGTTTTGCAGGCTATACGACATGCGCATGGGGAGAATGGTCATCTCCATCCAAGCTCCTATGTCTCCAATGTTGACCATGTACCCGATTGCGCCTGTCAACATCAAGGAGAACCCGACGGGAATACCCATTGCAAGAAGAATGATAAGTCCTATGGTGAGAATAAAGTACAGCATGTGTTAGTTTCCTTTCTTCAACCGTGAGACGGTGTTCCAGACACTGAAGAACAACATCATCAATGTGCCGATAAGCATGACGAGGTAGAGGTATCCGGATTTCATCCACTCTACTGTTGGGATTTCTACCGCCCAGGTTTCAATCGTGCGTTCATAACTGCCGAGAGCCATTACAACCAATATGAAGTCGATCAACAGATCGTTGATTAGATCGAGTATGATTCTTCCTTCCCCTTTGGTAAGGTCATGCAAAGAGTTGATCATCATCAGTGCATTTCGATAGAGCACAATCGGGGTGATGGTGAAGACCACAGCAAGAAATAGGGCTCTTCCAACTTCCACCGTCCAGGTTGACGGGGTGGAGAGGATTACTCGAGCGACAACCTGGATGATGACGGTGATGAAAAGCAGTGCAATCATGACCGCACCGAGTGTTTCCAAGAACTTTTCTAGTTTTCTAGTCATAGGGTTCCTCAAGATTAAGGCATATGCACAGATTGTACATATGCCTCGATATTCATACGAAAGACGATTAGATTACAGAGCCATAATCTGCTGCCGAAGGCCGGGGAGCCACATCGACTTATCAAAACCAGCCATTACCGGTTCAGCAAGTCTTCTGAACTCATCCATATTGGGTTCGATGATGGTCATACCTGCTTCCTGCAGTTTCTTGATGTAGACAGAGTCCGGATCGGGTACTTCTGCGCGGACCTTGGCAGATGCATCAGCCCAAGCCTTGGTGAACAGAGCCTGATCTTCTGCAGTAAGGGTATTAAACCACTTCTGGGACATCTGGTAACGGGCTGTGGACCATACATGGCGGGACAAGACCAAGTACTTCTGTGCTTCATAATACTTGTAGCTATAGATGGTCTCAGGCGGGTTTTCCTGTGCATCGATGGTTCCAGTTTTCAGTGCCATATACACTTCGGGGAAGTCAACAACGGTTGGGATTGCACCCATGGCTTCAAATACCTTGATGCGGACAGGGAGGGAGGGAAGACGGAACTTCAAACCCTTGAAGTCTGCAGAGGATTTGATGGGGGTGTTTGCAGTGATCATACGTGCACCACGGATTGCATATCCAGCGGTGATGATGCCGGTCTTCTGCCCGGCCTGATTGTTCAGGTCTACACCGATGGTATTCCAGAATTTGTTCAGGTGGTCCAGATCACGGATGACAAACGGCTCCTCAAACACGGTGAACTGGGGGGCATACAGGGTAAGATCCATGATTCCCTGAGCACCCATCTCGATGGTTCCTGCGGAAAGACCTTCAACAATCTCTCTCTCACCGCCAAGTGATCCACTGGCATGAATGACAACTTTCACCCGGCCATTGGTTTCTTTCTCAACCTGATTCTTGAAATTGACGATAACGTCATGAATCGGTCCTTCGGGTGCAAAAGCCGAAGCAACGTTGACGGTGTACGATTTGGGTCCCGATGCTTCCTTCTCACCTTGTGCAAACACAGAGGGGAGTGCAAGTAATGCAATGACGAACAGCAAAGCAAGCTTCTTCATGTAAAGCCTCCTAAAATTCCATACTCAATTGGTATGTAGTTGGACGTTATGCTAACATGGTAGTATGCAATTTGCAAGAAAATTATGAATAATGTATACGATAAAATATTATAAGTCATTAAAAATATATAATATAAGATATTATAATTAGTTAATAGAAGCAAACCTATATAATTAATTGTATACAATTGTTACTATTCAAGTAAATCCACTCATTGGAATGTCTGGAACAACAACCTCTGATGCTCCTCGCTGAACATCGACTCCTTGGTCACCAGGTCGAAGTCGACCAGCTTTCGGGCAGGCTTGTTGCCATTTAGCAAGTCGATGGCTGCCATCACCGAGCGATAGCCGAGGTTGAAGGAGTTCACCACCACCAAGGCATCGATTACACCCTTCTCCAGAAGCTGGATTTCAAACTGCGTTGTTCCAAATGCAATGAAATGAATATTCGATGAGTCTGTCAGTGCATTGGCCACCCCATGGGCGGTATACTCCTCCAAGGCAAAGACAAGATTGATTGAAGGATCGCTTAGTAAAGCATTGCGCGTAATGTCACGAGCGATTGCTTCATCGGTAAAGCTGTACGTTGCACTGATGATTCTTGCGTTTGCCCGTTCGGAGAATGCTTGCACCAAGGACTCCACCAGATTTGTCATGCTGGTGGTATTCGGCATGGACCCGATGACCAGGGCATTGATCGGCTCACCCTCGGGAAAATGGGTGAATGCATGTTCGGCCATCGCCTTGCCGATCTGTCGGTAATCGGCGGTGATCAGGAAATCCCCGCTCTGGTTACGGAGTGCGGTATCGGCGAGTACCACCTTGATGCCCGAGCTCCGTGCCTTTGCAACCACATCCTCAAGCCGTGTATAATGGCTTGGCGAGAGCACTATCGCATCGAATTGTTGGTCTATAGCCCTCTGAACGGCACTGATTTGTCCCTCGTAGTCGGATTCATTTACCGGTGCAAGGAACTCAAGGACCGCTCCGGTGGAGCTGCGGGCGCTACGGGCACCGTTCTTCAGGGCCCCCCAGAATTCGCCTCCCTGCATCATGGTAATGACGGCAATGCGATAGGAGGTATTGGCTTCACTCTTCTTATTCGAGCAGCCAACCAGAAGAGAAAGGATGATAAGCATCAGGATGCATCGTCTCATGATTGCACCACCTTGATCGGTTGGATCGGACTCTGTTCGGGAATGACCAGTCTGACCAGTGTCCCCACATCCAGCTCACTGGAAAGCTCCAGGCCGTAATCCGAACCATAGTAGAGTTGGATTCGCTGATGGACATTCCTTACCCCGATGCCGACTCCCTTGGGGTGATATCCGTCGAAACTGAGGATGGTGGCCAGCTTCTGTTCATCCATCCCCACCCCGTTGTCACGCACCTCGATGACCACGGCCCCGGGTTTTCTCTTGAACACCTTGATATCGATATGGCCCATCTCCTGCAGGTACTTGATTCCATGGTAGATGGCGTTCTCTACGATCGGCTGAATGATGAGCTTGATGGTCGGTAGGTTCTCCATCCCCTCTTCCATGGTGATGGAGAACTCAAACTTGTCCTGATAGCGGATCTGCTGGATGATCAAGTAGTTGCGGACATGCTCAAGCTCCTCGGCAAGGGTGATGATGTCCCGTCCCTTGCTGATGGAAATGCGGAAGAGCTTTGCCAGAGCGGTGATCATGGTGATCACCCCTTCGGTATCGTTCTGTTCGGCCATCCAGACCACCGAATCGAGGGTGTTGTAGAGGAAGTGGGGATTGATCTTCGCCTGCAGTGCATCCAGCTCGAACTTTCGCTTCATCTCCTGGCTTGTCACAATGTCGTCCATCAGCTGTCGGATGCGTTTGACCATCACCGCAAAGGTCTGCGACAGGGCCGCAACCTCCTGGTTTCCTCCCACCGTCGGCGGAGCGGAGAAGTCCCCGCGTTCCACACTGTTCATCAACCTGTCGAGTTCCCTGATGGGCCGGCTGATATAGGCCGACACCGTACGTGCCAGAATAATGGTGATGACAATGCAGAAACCCAGGACGATGAGCATGACGGTAGTATACTGGTCCAAGCCCGCCATCAGCTCGTCCATGAATGCCACCCCGACAATTCGCCAACGGGCATTGTTCACCGTATCGATGATGACCAGGCGCTGCCTTCCCTCGAAAGTGTTCGTGAAGGTGCCGAAAATATACTCTTGGGCGGAATCGAGGTCTTCGTTGAATAAGTTGGAGTTGATCAGTTGCTGGTACGGGTGGTACACGATTTTGCCGTTGTTGTCGATGAAATACACGTATCCTGTTGCTCCAAGCTTGGCGCTCTGGCTCAGTTCACTGACCGTCCTGAAGTTCATGTCGATCAACAGAAGACCTTGGCTGAGCTCTCCTTCCTCATTGGTGTAGCTGATCTGCTGGCTGTAGGTGATGACCCAAGGATAGCTGGAGGTAAAGAGTTGCTGGACATGAGGACCGGTGAAATAAAAGTTGCCCTCTCCACCCAAAGCCCTGGTGAACCACGTCTGTTTGGCAATCTCAGTCGCATCTCTTCGGGGGGCATCGGTGGTGGAAAGCAGTACATTGCCCTCCAAGTCGAACAGCAGCAGGCAGACGATGTCCTGGCGGCTGTCGACGATTGAGGAGAGCCTCCTTTCGATCTCGGTCCGGGAGAGCTCATTCGTCTGCTTGGAAAGATCTCGGGCGTAGCCGGCGATGGTAAGAATGTCGTTGGTGTAATAGTTGAGGTTGGCATTTACCTGTCTGACGATTTCCCTGGTGGAGACGGTGGCATTCTCGCGGATGGTTGAGGAGAACTGGCTGTACAGGATGGCGGAGATGAGCAGCGTGAAGGAGATGGAAACAAAGGCGATGGCGAAGGTGAGTATGGTTTTAATGGAGTGAGGATGATTGGGCTTGCTCATCGGTTTCCCTGCCGAAATTGGGAGGGAGAGAGACCTACATGCCGTTTGAAGCAGAAGCTGAAGTAGTTGGGCTCGGCAAAGCCTACCGCTTGTGCTATCTCATAGGTCTTTCCCTCGGTCTTGACGAGCAGCTCTTTCGCCCTGTCCATTCTCAAGCCAGTCAAATACTGTACAAAGCTGATGCCGACCTCCTTCTTGAAGGTGGAGCTGAAATAGGAGGTGCTCACCCCGATCATTTCACAAATCTCTTCCAGCCCGAATCCGGGTTCAGTGAAGTGCTTTGCGATCAAGGCCTTGGCCTGGCCGATGAACTGGATATGAGACTGAGCCCTTTGTCCGGCGATTAATTGCCGTACCAAATGGCAAAGGCGGATGAAGTAGCGCCTGGCTTTTCCCAGTGTTGAGAGGGTTGCAAGCTCGGAGAAGAGGTTTCTGCCTTCACCCTCAACCACTGAAAAGAGGGTATGCCCGTATGAGTGTGTGAGGTCTTGAAGCAGGAAGGCAAGTTCCAACAGCAGTGCCTGCATCTGTTCCAGGCTCAGGGAGGCAAGCTGCTCTCCGAGCAGTTGGTTCACCGCTTCGGTCACCTGTTCCTCGCTGCCCAATTTAACAGCAACCAGTACGTTGGCCTTCAGCTCTTCCAGTTGCTGTTGATGCTCCTCGACCGGCAGCTTCTCCAAGTCACTGATGAACAGAAGCGATTGCTCGGGGTAACAGGAGCTGTAGTTGAGGGCTGTCAGCGCCTGATGATACGACTGCTTGATAGCCGAAGGGGAGTGTACGAGGTTTCCCACTCCAAGGACAGCCTGGAAGGAGTACTTCTGCAGGTATGCCTGCAACTGCTCGGCTTTACGGTAGGTTTGTTTACGGAACACTGAATCGTAATGGTCCTGGCCGTGGCTTTGGGAGCTGAAAATAATGACAATCTGGTTCTCGAATTGGAAGAGCAATACTCCATCGTCCTTTTTCACTACTTGTTCAACAATCTCAAACATGGCCATCGACTGCAACGGGTCGTCCATCACATGGTCGGTTTCGATGACGGCTACCATGAATTCATCCTTGCTCAGATTGAATCCATACTCGGCTGCCTTGGACAACAAGGCGGCATCGGAGGATGGGTGTACTGTAGTCAACAATGAAACCAGAAACTTCTCCCTGATAAGCGGGAGGGCCTGTTGATACGCCTGATTGAGTCTGTCCTGGTCCTGGATGCGCTTGATCTCCTCATCCAAATGTTTGCCAAGACGCTTGAGCAGATTGCACAAGTCCTCGACCGAAACAGGTTTGAGTACATATTCACTGACATCGTAACGCATCGCCTGTTGTGCATAGGTGAATTCGTCATACCCACTGAGGATGACCAATGTCGTCGTCGGATGGGAGATGCGGATCTTCTGGATGAGTTCGATTCCATCGAGGTAGGGCATCCTGATATCGGTGATTACGACATCGGGATGCAGCTCCTCGATCAACTCCAAAGCCTCGATGCCGTTTCCGGCCTCGCCCACCACACAGAAATTGTAGCGTTCCCATGGGGTGCGGCTGCGAATCCCCTCTCGTACTGCTGTCTCATCGTCAACCAAAAGAATCGTATACGCCATAGGATATATGGTAGTGGCAAAGGCCCGGCGACGCAAGAAAATTACCCGTTGCACCACCAATCGAACATCACAGAGGTGGAACGGTTCATCTCTTCCATGAAGGCCGAGGTATGTTTTCTGAGGTAGTAGTAATCGGCAAGGGTTCCCGTGTTTTCGTAGGGAAGCGACCGGCTCCTGCGTCGGTCTTCTTCATGGAGTTCGTACGCTCTTTCCAGCTGCTCGATATGAGGCTCCTCATAACGGTCCGTCATGAAGACGGCATCCTGGGGACATCGAGGAGTCAGCTTGACCGGACCTTTGCCCTTGGGATAGCCGAAGATGAGCATGCAGGCTGGAATTGTGTACTGCCTGAGGTCGAGAAGACTCCTGAGTTGTTCAAAATTCTCGATGACATCGCCGATGTAACACGATCCGATACCCAGGGCTTCTGCACCAACCACGGCATTCTGCGCAGCAATGATGGCATCCTGCATGCAAAGATGCAGATCTCCCAGACCCGGTTTTCTATAGGCGGCAAGGCCCGCCTCATCGGCACGCTCTACTGCACCGCTCTCATGAAAGTAGTTGACCCACTTCTGCATATCGGCGAGGAACACCCACACCAAAGGAGCTTTCTCGATCATGCTCTGTTCGTCGCAGATACGGGCGAGCTGCTCTTTCTTGGAGGGATCCTGGACCTCGACGATGGAATAGAGGGCCATATTGCCTGCTGTAGGAGCACGCAGGGTGGTTTCTTTGAGAAGGGTGAGCACTTCCGGTTCAATTGCACGGTCTTCAAAGGCGCGTACCGATCGACGGTTGTTCAATAGCTGTAAAGTTTCTTGCATGCGTTGAGTATAGGACAAAGTATGCCCTTCTTCCAGAGAAGATATACAAATTGCAGAGTATCGGATATCCTAATCCTATGAAGAGCGTGAAAGCCTACCGATATCGATACTTGATTCTCCTGTGTCTCGTGCTGCTGATTTTCTCAGTGGAGATACAGTGGTTGAACCTTGCCCCCGTCGGCAGGGTGGCCAATAGTTATTATCAAGGTCAGTTGTCGTTGCGTTATGCATCTCCGGTGGATTTGCTCTCCTTGACCTTTCTCCTGGTGTTTGTGGTTGCAAGTATCCCATCTTCCTATCTCTTGCACCGCTTGGGGCTGCGTTGGGCTGTCTGGATTGCGAGCGGGCTTATTGTCTTCGGCTCGCTCACCAAATGGCTCTACATCGCCAGCCTCCCCGCCGTCCTGTTCGGCCAGTTCATACTGGCTCTTGGCCAGGCTTTGGTGCTGACAAGCATCACTGAAATCGTATCGAGATGGTTTCCCATCCGAGAACGCGGGATGGCAGTCGGCATCACCTCGGCAAGCCAATATCTTTCGCTGGCCGCTGTCATGATTCTCTCTCCTTTGTTGGTGGTAACTCGTGCCAATGATCCTGCCTGGGGGCAGGGGTTCGAGCGGATGATGGGCGTGTATGCCCTTGCAAGCTCCATCCTGGCCCTTATCCCGGCATTTCTGATGCGTGAGAATCCACCCACGCCTTCCTCCACGCTGCAGGTGCCCAGAAACCAGAGCTTCAGGACTTCGTTCAGGATTATGCATCAGAATCCGTCGCTTCAGGGCCTGATGATCATCTTCTCCATTGGTTGGGGGGTCTTGATGACACTCTTCATTAAGATCGATGAAATAAGCGAATTGTTGGGCTTCAACGATTCCACCGGTTTCCTTGGCATCGCAATGTTTGCCGGTGGCATGGTGGGAGCCATTGTGCTGCCAGCCCTCTCCGACCGCTATCGCAGGCGAAAGCTTTTTTTTGTATTCTGCAACGTCTGCTCGATTCCCGGCATCCTCTTATTGGTTTTCTGCCAGCAAGTCGGTGCAGTCCTGCTCGGCAGTGAAGCCATCGCCATGATCGGAGCCTCGATCGTAGGTCTGTCCCTGCTCGCCTCCATACCCATCGGCAGTCAGTATGCTGCTGAACTTGGCATCGGCATCAGTGAGGAGGTCATCCAAGGCTTTCTTCTGCTCTTCAGTCAGGCCTCATGTGCCGTAATCATGCTGATCAGTCTGGTCTCTACGGACGAGTACTCGCCCATGCTTCTCTCCTCCCTTGCCGCCTTATTGGCTGCTTCCATGATAGGAAGCAGCTTTCTCAAGGAGAGTGAGATGATTGTCACAGAGGAGGAGCGGCTGAAAGATGCGATAGAGCAGGAGATCGTCCATCTGCAGTAACAGCCTTTGATACCTACTTTGCCTGTGGTCTCAGGCTCTCGTCCCATGCGTTGAATGCATGCACTTTCTCCAGCTCCATGCGGATTCGGGTTCCTCTCTCACTCTGTTTGTGCTTCTCGTTCAGCTCGGAGTCGGAACCAGGATAGCCGAGTACCAGCATGATCATCAGCGTATCGTCTTTGCTGATTCCCAGCACCTTTTTCGCATCGTCGGCATTGAAGCCTGCGATGGGGTGTACATGCAATCCTTCCGAAACAGCCTGGATTTGATAAGCCATGGTTGCCATTCCCAGTTCAAACGGGGCGAAGTGACGGTCCCCAAGGGTCATTCCCCAGGCGTTGTTGGTCACCACCGCCACAATCGCGGGGGCCTTCTTCGCCCAGTAATTTCCGGGAGACAGGGTCTCCTTGACGTTGGAAAGCATCGTTTCGTCGGTTACGGTGATATACCGCCAAGGTTGGTTGTTCATGGCCGAAGGTGCGGTGTGGGCGGCTTGGGCGAGACGCACCAATACCTCTTGAGCGATGGGTTTGGTATCGAGGGCGCGATAGGCTCTTCTTTCTTCAATTGCTTGCAACATAGCTGGGTAATTCCTCCGTTATGAGGTCAATGTACTATAAAGTTTTGCAATCGTGTGGAAAAGAAGCAATCTCTTGGATTCTTTTTATTCTTTGTATGAGAAGATTCTACATTAGCAGGACAAAGCAGTGTCCGTTTTTGCCCGCACATACTCGACGGCCTCTTTTCCTGTACAATGCTCGATTTCAATGACAATGATCAGAGCTTGGCTGCAGGTTTCCACCTTTTCGATGCGCTCTGCAATCGGCTGGGAGGCACAGTATTTGTCTGCCATGGCAAGGAAGGCATCCTTCCAAGCCCGGCCTTCTGCAATGGAGGCTTTTCCAAAGACAATCACACTTCGGAAGTAAGAGGTATACTCTTTTCCAATGATGGTATCCTCATCCACAACGGTGAAGCTTACTTTGGGGTGATGGAGAATTGCATCCACCTTATGGCCTTCCTTGGCTGAGTGGAGAAAAATTTTTCCATCGTAGTATACATAGTTCAGCGGGACTGCATAGGGATAGTCCCCGTCACCGAGGCAGGCTAGAATCCCGTGGCTTCCTCGTTTCAGAACCGCTTCACTCTCCTCATGGGAAAGCAGCTGCCTGCTTCTTCTCATTGTCCTGAATTGCATGGGTGCTCCTTGGGCCTAAAAAACGGGGAGGCCGTGCCATCCCCGTCTTGTGAACCGCGACCTTTGTCAGTCGCGCGGTGAGAAGTCAGACTTAGGAGCTCCGCAGAGAGGGCATACCCAATCTTCTGGAAGGTCTTCAAAGGCTGTTCCGGGTTTGATTCCGTTGTCGGGATCACCTACTGTCGGGTCATATACATACCCGCAAAGATCGCATTCATACTCTTTCATTGTCGTTTCCTCCTACATCTGAAGCATAGCGATATTCATGCCGAGCGGCAAGAAAAATATTATTGGTACAAAGCCAGGATCTTGTTCAGCATTCTGCAAAACTTCTTTCTGAAGCTCTCAGGACCCAGAATTTCAACTGAATCACCGCATTGGATGATGCGCAGGTACAACTCGATGGAGTTCTCGACATCCATGTTGCAGATGAGTGTTCCATCACTCTGTTTCTCAAAGACCGGGGTTCCATGCACTACCGACCGAAAGACATTCATCGCCGATCGTTCCTTGAGCCGCAGACTCAAGGGAATCATGTCGATGCTCTCATAGCGCTCCTCACTCTCGGGGAACTTGAAGGGTTTGAGGTTGTCGGGAATCGTATAGGTCTCGTTGAGAATGGTGGCACTGGTGATGGTGCTGATGTCGATGGTGACAATTTCGGTGGTGTGCCGCAGGCGACCGGTAACACTGATAGGGTGTCTGCCGCCGGTGTCTTCCTCCCGAAATCCGATGAAGTAGGGGGCCAGTTCAGTCTCGATCGGGTCGAACCCTTTAAGGCTCTGTACGATGCGTACGATGCGTCCTGACACCCAGCTGTCGATGAGCACTTCCAGGATTGCATTGAACTTGCTGCTCTCCTTCTTCTCCTGCAGCTGCTTGTCGATCTGCTCGGCGAGGCCGATGACATTCTCGCTGATCTTCGGTGCATAGGAGCGCATGTTCATGGCGATTTTTCTCAAGCCTGAAGCGAGGTGGGGGTTCTGAAACTCGGTGCTGTTTGCAAGCATTTCGGCAGAGAGGTTGAAGGCCAGGCTCTCATAGACGCTGAGGGCGATGCTTTCATCCTCATCGCGGTTCTTGATCTTGATGAGGCTGTTTTCCTCGTAGATGTCAATGTATTGTTTCAGTTCATCCACATATCTGCTGATGGTAGAGCGATGGACTCCCAATCGACGTGCTATTTCCGCCCTCCTGAGTCCTTCCGGATGGGAGTGCAGCAACAGTTCCAGTTGCGCAACGCGTTCACCTTTCATACAATTCCTCTTATCTGCACCATTCTGCAACAAAATACATGTCAGTATACCACGCAAAGGCTATCTGGCAAGTAGAAAATGCACAAATCGGGAAAGCATTCGCAACAATCGGGCGAGTTGTCGAGCGTGCTCACCCGTGCTAGGATACAGGTACAGACAAGGAGCGACTACAATGGATGAACGGCTTACGAAACTTGAGATGAAACTAGCTTATGCAGAAGAGACGATAGTGACTCTCGACCAAATCGTAACTGACCAGGCCAAGGAGATCGCACTCTTGACAGCCCGTCTGGAAAAGTTGGAGAAACGGGTGACCGACTTGGCCGAGGAAGATCGGGATGGCATGGTTGAAAACCAGAGGCCACCCCACTATTAGAACCGGACCTAGATGAAAAGATTGATCTTGCTCTCGCTGGCGGCTCCCATATAGGTTGCAACGCCTCCAATCTCAACGCCGTCAAGCAGCTCTTCGGCCTTGATGCCCATGATGTCCATGGACATCTGGCAAGCCACCATGCGAACTCCGCTCCTGCGTGCTTCCTCATACATCTGCTGTACTTGGTCGACATGCTTCTTCTTCATGCGGCCCTTCATCATCGCCGCCCCCATCCCTCCCATGTTCATGGACGAGAGGGCGAGCTTGTCCATACCCTTGGGCAGCATGGCTCCAAACATTGTTCCCATGAAGTCCTTCTTCACTTTGGGTGCATCCTTTTTGCGAAGCACCGACAATCCCCAGAAAGTGAAGAACATCGTCACCGGTTTTCCGGATGCAGCGGCTCCGTTGGCCAGGACGAATGAAGCAAGTGCCTTGTCCAGGTCGTTGGAGAAGACGATCATGGTGGCACCGTTGTCGGAGTCGCAGATCGCAGGCTTCTCTCCCACTGAGTCGGGCATGCTGCAGACACTGGCGTTTCCCTTGCCAACCACTGCCTCGATGATGCCGTCGGTGGTCTTGACGGTTATCAGCTCGTTGCCGGTGAGTTTGCACCACGCCTGGACATCGACGCCGAAGCCGGGGTCGGAGGCCTTGATGACAATCCTGTCCCCTTCCTCAAGGTTGTCAATCTCCCGCTTGAGACGGATGATCGGACCCGGGCATTGCAGTCCGCAGGCATCGACGGTGAAAATCTTGTTCTCGGTTCTCTTGCGGAACGACCCGTCCTCATGCAGGTGGTTGATGGTTCCACCCTCTCTCTTGACTGAAATCTTATCCTTGTTTTCCAACAGGTACCGCTCACGAACCGCGCTCTCATAGGTCTTGTAGCCGCCGGTGAGGTTGCGTACGTTTGTATAACCGTTCTGCCTGAGCACCCTTTCGGCGAGGTAGCCCCTGAGGCCGATGGCGCAATAGACGATCACCAACCGGTCGGTGGGAACCATGAGAAGCTTCTGTCTCAAAACCGTATTCGGAATGTTGACAGATCCTTCAATTGCACCCAGTTCATACTCCTCCTCCGAACGGACATCGAGCATGAAGGCCCCATTCTTGCGTTGCTGTTCAGCCTCCTCCCAGCTGATTGTATCGCTGAAGCCTTCCAGGGTGTTGGCGGCAATGAAACCGACCATGTTCACCGGGTCCTTGGCACTGGAGAAGGGTGGAGCGTAGGCCTGCTCGAACTCGGCCAGGTCGTACACGGTGCCTTCCTTTCCGATGAAGGCGCTGATGACGTCGATCCGCTTGTCAACGCCGTCGTAGCCGACAGCTTGGCCGCCCCAAAGCCTGCCGCTTTCCGGATGATAGAGAATCTTGAGGGTGAGTTGGCGGCTGTTGGGGTAGTATCCGGCATGGTTGCCTGCATGGGTGACCGCCATCCGATAGGGAAGGCCGGCTGCCTTGAGGCCCTTTTCGGTAAGGCCGGTGGAGGCTACCGTCATGTCGAAGATTTTGGCGATGCTTGTGGCGATCGTGCCCTCATACGGGCGCTTGTTGCCATCGATGATGGCATCGGCGCACAGCCGTGCCTGCTTGTTCGCAGGACCCGCCAAGGGCACGGTGCAAGCAAGCTTGGTCAAAGGGCTGGCGAACTCAATGGCATCACCTACCGCCTTGATGTCCTTGTCGTTGGTGGTGAAATACGCATCCACCTTGATCGCGCCATTCTTTGCCAACTCGATGCCCGAATCTTTCAGAAAAGCTGTGTCGGGACGAACGCCGATGGAGAGGATGACAATGTCTGCATCGATGAGAGTACCCGAGGAGAGACGGACGCTGACGATGCTGTCATGGTCCTCGAAGGCTGAAACCCCATCCTTGAGATAGAGATTCACTCCCTTCGCCCTCAGGTGTTGCTGCACTTCGGCCGCCAGGTCGTAGTCGATGATGTTCATCACCTGCTCGAGGGCCTCCACTACGCTCACCTCGAGTCCTCGTTCCTTCAGGTTCTCGGCCATCTCCAGTCCGATGAAGCCGCCGCCTACCACTACTGCACGCTTTGTTGCAGGGCTGTCGATTTTCTCCTTGATGCTGTCGATGTCAGAGACGGAGCGCAGCGAATAGATGGCCTTGTGCTCGATTCCGGGGATTGGGGGACGTACCGGACTGGCTCCCGGGGAGAGGATGAGGGTGTCATACCGTTCGTCATATTCGCTGTTGTTCCTCAGGTCCCTGACGCGGATGGTCTTTGCCTCTCGGTTGATCGAGATCACTTCACTTTGCACCCTCGCCTCAACATTCAAGGACTCCATGAAGCGTTCGGGCGTCATGACAAACAGACGTGAACGCTCGGTGATGACATTGCCTGCATAGTAGGGTAGTCCGCAGTTTGCGTAGCTGATGTACCGTCCGCGTTCAAACATGATGATTTGGGCGTTTTCGTCCCTTCTTCTGAGTCTGGCGGCAGTACCTGCTCCTCCTGCGACTCCTCCAACAATGAGATATTTTGCCATAAGTCCTCCTAGGTGGTGGCTTGTGTGAATAAAAGTTCTTCGGGTATATGAAGTTCGGAACAGCTGTAGGTTTTGACCATTTCCCTTCCCGTTTCAGTCAGCGAAACGGTAAGGCTCCTTCGGTCCATGCTGCTCAGCGTCCGTTTGATGAGGTTCCTGGTTTCCAGGCTGTCCAAAATACGGGTGAGGCGGGATGGGGAGAGTTCCAGTTCCTTGGCCAGGGCGCTGGGTTCGAAGATTCCTTTGTTTACTGCACACAAGAGCAGTGCATCATTGAATGAAAGTCCGGTCTGCTCTTTAAGTTGGTCTTCAAAGTTGCGCAGGGAAGTCTGTAACTTTCGGATGGCGCATAGGTCGATCATACAAATCTCCAAATGTTTAATTGTGGCAATAATTGCCAAACACAACTATAATGCCGGACATCTGTTTCGTCAATATGTAGATAAAAAAAGAGTGAATGAACGGATGTGACATAGCTGATAGCTTATATTTATTAGGTTTGTAAAAACCTGTAAAATTTCCAAAATTTTCATAAATTGTTCTGACAGAGGTAATTCTTTCTTAAAGAAAAGTAATAATATCGTGCTATGTGAAATCGATAAATTTATATAAGATAATGGTATAAAAGTAGTTCTATTGACAATATCGGATATTACAGCGTATGCTGTAGCCAGGAAGGGATATGATGAAGAGGAAGACAGAAGTACCACGATTAGGAAGTCTTCACTTCAAACCCACCAGAGTTTCTGCTAGCTATTCTACATCGATGTTGGGTGTTCTCCTCTGAATTGTTGCAATCAATATTGCACCCGGTGTTTCTACGATGTCTGCAACACATCTCCCTTGGGCCAGTGATAGTTCCCGATCACTGGCCTTCTTGCTATTCAAGGACTATCCAATTCCTTTTCACTGCAGGTCTTACCTTCTCAGTGGAGATTTTATGAAACTTTGATTGTTCCAATTGTATTTTGTAAAACAATATATGTTAAACACTTACCAAAAATGAATAAAAAAATACTTATTTGACATACTAGAATACAAGTGATACTATATCAGTGTACTATGTATTTATTTTCATAAGATTCAGAGAACGTAACAGGCAAGTGAGGAACAACATGGCGAGTCTTATCTATACATGGGTGAACAAAATCCGGGCTACACTCATGATCTCGATCACAGCGTTTACGGTAGTTTTATGTCTATTGCAGGTGGCTTTGCGATACTTCACCTTCATCTCGTTCAGGCCTTTTGCCTGGGGTGATGAAATTGTCCGCCTCTGCTCCATCTGGGTGATTTTCCTGGGAGTGTCCCTTGGAATCAGGGAGAACAGCCATTTTGCCGTGGATCTCTTTCTGAACAAGATTCGCTCGACCAGGATCCGCAGCCTTGCCGAACGGGCTCTGGATGTATCGGCGATAGGGGTCTTCATCATCATCGCCTATCAGGGCTTTCTCTACACCAGCACCAACACAACCAGTTTGCTTCAGAACATCCATATCTCCATGGCCTGGTTCTATGCGGCGATTCCCGTCGGCTCACTGTTGTGCCTCTTCGAGTATGGATATCGCATGGTCTGGGGCAAATCGTATAAACAGCGTGTTTTGATCACCAAGAAAGGGGAGCAGAAGTAGTATGTGGCAAGTATTTTGGGTTTTCGCAGTATTGCTCGTTTTAATTTTCACCGGTCTTCCCGTCTACCTGGCATTGCTTCTCACCTCTGTCGTATTCATGGTAGGAATGGACCTTCCGCTTAATCTGTTGGTTATTAAAATGTTTGGCGGGGTGAATTCGTTCTCCCTGATGGCCATTCCCTTCTTCATTATCGCAGGAAACATCATGGCTAAGGCCGATATCACCGATAAGATCATCGACCTCTCCGACTCCTTGGTCGGTCAGTTCAAGGGTGGACTGGGCCATGTGAACATTCTTGCTTCCATGTTCTTCGGCGGCATACAGGGCTCGGGCATCGCCGATGCCTCGGCTATCGGCGGGATGCTGATTCCTGCGATGGAGAAGCAGGGCTATGACAAGGACTACGCGGTGGCTGTTACCGCAGGATCGTCCATGCTTAGTCCCATCATTCCCCCCAGCATCGCCATGATCCTCTACTCCTACTATACCGAGATTCCGGTAAGCCGCCTCTTTTTGGGTGGCATCGTCCCAGGAGTCATGATTGCCTTGCTGCAGATGGGTGTGAACCGATTCATGTACTCCAAACGTAAGTATCAGATTCCAACCCATGCGTTTTCATTGAAGAAACTTTTTGTTTCGTTCACCCGCTCCCTCGGGGCCTTGATGATGCCCATCATCATCATTGTGGGTATTGTAACCGGTATCGTGACGGCAACCGAGGCGGGCGTCATCGCCATCGGCTACGGCTTGATTTACGGATTCTGGATTTCCAAGAAACTGAGACTCAAGGACATGCCCGAGATTCTCATTTCCAGCGGCCACACCACCGCAATTGTTATGATTACCATTGCCGCGGCCGCAGCACTTTCCAACGTGTTGGTACGCATGCGCTTCCAGAACGAGGTCATGAGTTTTGTGGTGAATACCATCGGTAGTCCTGTAGCTGGAACCTTGTTCCTCATGGTGGTCATCTTCATTCTCGGCATGTTCCTCGATCCCACCGTCCTGATCGCCATGCTTGCCCCTACCGTGCTTGCAATCGGTAACGCGTTCGGCTTCGATGCCATCCACTACGGGGTGGTCATGGTCATCCTTATGCAGGTCGGGGCGATCACCCCGCCGGTCGGGTCGTTCCTCTTTGTCTCCTGCGGTGTGGCGAACCTGCCGATTGAAAAAGCAGTGAAGCCGTTGCTGCCCTTTATCGCTTCAGTGATGGTCGTCATTGTCATCAGTTTCTTTGTCCCTCTGTTGGTAACTTTCTTGCCGACCTCGTTGACCTAAGGAGGTAATCATGCAGCGCAAAGATGGACAGATGTATGCTCCAGTAGGAAAATCCCGCCTGGTTTGCAATCCCGGAGAGTTCTCCATCGGGGTGATCGGACTCGACCATGGTCACATTTATGGCATGTGCAACGGTCTGGTGGAAGCAGGTGCGATGGTCACTCATGTATGGGATCCTGACCAGAATCGGCTTGCAGCCTTTGTCAAGGCCTTTCCCTCTGCCAAGGTGGTAAGCTCTGAAGCGGCGATATATGACAACCCCGGCATTGATCTGGTGGCGACAGCCGCCATCCCGTCCGACCGCAGCAGCATCATCACCAAGGCCTTGATGGCGGGCAAGCATGCCTTCTCGGATAAGCCGGCCATGACCAACCTCAAGGATTTGGAAGCGGTTCGCTCTGCAGTCGAGCTCAGTGGAAAGCGCTTTGGCATCTATTTCAGCGAGCGGTTGCATGTTGAGGCAGCAAGCTATGCCGACAACCTCATTGCAGAGGGATCCATCGGAAAGGTGGTGCAAACCATCGTTCTGGGCCCTCATAGGTTGAGTAAGAACAGCCGGCCTGCATGGTTTTTTGATAAGCAGCGCTTCGGTGGCATCCTCACTGATATCGGAAGTCATCAGATCGACCAGATTCTGCACTACGGTAATGCAAAGCATGCCCGGGTTCTGGCAAGCAAGGTTGCAAACTACAACAATTCCGACTATCCCGGGTTCGAGGACTTCGGTGATGCATCCCTGCTTTGCGACAATGGAAGCACCGGATACTTCCGTGTGGACTGGTTCACCCCCGACGGGCTGCGTGCCTGGGGCGATGGAAGAACCATCATCCTGGGTACCGAAGGGCATATCGAGCTGAGAAAGTATGTGGACCTGGCTCGGGCGGATATACCCAACACCGTGTACATGGCCAATGGGAAGGGTGAGTTCAGCTTCGATGCGAACAATACGGTAGGCTTCCCGTTCTTCGGTCGCTTCATCCGTGACTGTCTTGACGGTACCGAGCTCGCTATTTCCCAAGAGTACACACTGCATGTCATGGAGCTGGCCATCACAGCCCAGAACATGGCGACCAGGATTTCCCAGGAGGTTGTATGATTCGTATTGGAATAGTAGGAGCGGGAGCAATCGCCGCAGTTCATATCGATGGTTTTCTTCAGTTCGGGTCTGTGTGCGAGGTCGCGGCTGTCTGCGATACCTATGTCGACAAGGCCCAGTCCTTGATTACCGAAAAGAATCTCAACGCCAAGGCCTATGTCGATATCCAGACCATGCTCACCGAAGGAGCTTTGGATGCGATCAGCATCTGCCTGCCGCCGAATCTGCACGCATCGGTGGCGATCCAGGCTCTTGCGGGTAAAAAGCATGTCATTGTGGAGAAGCCGATGGCAAGCAGCTTGGAAGAGTGCGACCATATGATTGCAGCAGCCAAAGAAAACAACAGGCTCTTGTGTGTGGTCAGCCAGAACCGTTGGAAGACCCAGCTCGCCAACGTCAAGCGCATTATGGATGAAGGACTTCTGGGCAAGGTGGTCCATGCCTCCTTTGATTCGCTGTGGTGGCGAGGTGGCGTGTATTACGACCTGTGGTGGCGTGGAACGTGGGAACAGGAAGCCGGCGGTGTGTTCACCAGCCATTCGGTCCACTATTTGGACCTGATGCAGATGCTTTTCGGCATGCCAAAGCGGGTGCAGGCGTTCATCGGTAATGTAAACCATACAAACAGCGAGTGCGAGGATATTGGTTTCGCCGTCTTCACCTATGAGGACAAGGTCATCAACTTCACCTCCTCGCTGGTTTCACACGGGGAGAAGCAGGCCATTGTCATAAACGGAGAGAAGGCAAGCGTAACCATTCCGTTCAGCGTTTCCGCCTACAACAGCCTGCCCAACGGCTTTCCCGAGCCGAACAAGGAGCTCGAGCAGCAGATCCACAGGCGGTATGAGGAGCTGGGAAATCTTGCATTGGAAGGCCATCCGGCACAGCTGTTGAACTTCCTTCTCGCCATCGAGGGCAAGGAAGCACTGGCCCTCGATGGAAATACCGGAAGGCAGACCATAGAGTTGATACATGCAGTCTACAAGTCTGCAGTACAACAGCGGCTGGTCGACCTTCCCCTTGAACCTTCAGATCCCTTCTATACCAAGGAAGGGTTGGTCCAGAGCATGCCCCGGTTCCATACCAAGGGCAGGAGCGTTGAGAATTTTTCGACTTCCAAGATTAGCTTGGGTCGCGATTTCAACGCATGAACGAGTCACGTGACCCGAAGTTTTCGGGTAGAGAATACGTAGGAGGATTCGATATGAAGAAAAGCATGATTTTGGTGCTCGCACTGGTGCTCCTAGTCGGCACGACGTTGGTCGCACAGGGTACGAAGGAGGGGGCTGCACAGACGTACAAGCTCAGAGCTTCCACCAACCTCGCAGGTACCGGTACGATCGGTCGTGGATTGACGAAGTTTGTTGAATTGGTCAACGAGAAGAGTGGTGGACGCATCGTCGCTACCGCAAACTATGGTTCCGAGCTTGGCAACCAGGCCGAGCAGGTCGAGATGGCCCGCACCGGGTCGTTGGAGATGGTCGTAGCAGCACCCGGTACCGGTCCCGGCACTTGGGTTCCTCAGCTGATGATGTTCGAGTTCCCGTACATCTTCAAGGACAACGACCACTATCGCAGAGTGCTCAAGGGTCTGGAAGGTGAAGTAAGCAAGCTGGTGCAGCCCTATGGTTTCATCGCTCTTGCCGGACAGAGCCAGGGTTCACGGCATATGCTGACCAAAAAGCCTGTAACCAAGCTTGAGGATCTGGCAAACATGAAGATGCGCGGCCCCAATGCCGTCTACATCAGCATGTTCAAGCACCTTGGTGCTGCCGGAACCACGATGGACTGGAACGAGATCTATACCGCTCTGCAGACCGGTGTCGTCGATGGTATGGAAGCCTCCCCGAGCATGATCAACTCGATGAAGTTCCAGGATGTTGCCAAGAACCTGACCATCACCGACCACATCATCGCCTGCACGTACTACTTCTTCAACGAGAAGTGGTTCAACTCCCTGCCATCCGACCTGCAGGCAGTGGTGCGCGAGGCAGCCGATGAAGCAGCCGCTTATCAGGCCGTCATCGATGACGAGGACCAGAAGGCTTCCTTGGAGAAGATGAGAGCCGAGGGTGTTGCCATCCATGTCCCCGCCGACCGCGCCAAGTGGGTTGAAGCCTGCAGCCCGATGCTCGCCGAGTATCGTGCGAAGGGTGAAGGCTGGAATAATTTCATCGACAAGATGCTTGCCATCCAGTAATGATTCCCATTGTGTTGAGGGTGTCCGTATGGGCACCCTCAACGTAGGTGGACTCATGATTATTGAAACAAAACAACCAAAGGAAACAGCTGCAGAATATGCCTTGCGTGTACTCAAGGAGAACATCATCTCTTTGGATCTTGCTCCGGGGAGTATGGTCAGCGAGAACGAGATAGCAGCCCAGCTGGGTATCTCACGCACTCCTGTGCGGGAAGCCCTGATCGAATTGAGCCGGGTGGGAATCGTTCAGATCATGCCGCAGAAGGGAAGCCGGATCAATCTCATCGACTACGGGATGGTGGAGGAATCGCGCTTCCTTCGCTTGGTTCTTGAACGTGAAGTCGTCAAGCTTATCTGTATGAACGAGACGAGAGCCGACCTGTCCTCCTTGGAGGAGAATCTTCGGCTGCAGAACTTCTATGTGGAACATGCCAAGCCTGAGAAATTACTTGAGCTGGACAATCAGTTTCATGCATTGCTGTTTTTACTTGCCGACAAAGTACAGTGCTACGGGTGGATGATGGAGGGCCTTACCATTCATTTCGACCGGGTGCGCAGTATGAGCCTGAGTGCGGTAAAGGACATCAAGATAGTGGGCGACCACCAAGCGATTGTTCAGGCATTGAACGACCGGGATGCCGAATTGGCACAGCAGCTGATGGAGAAACACCTTTCCCGTTACAAGATCGACGAGCAGGCGATCAGGGAATTGTACCCAACCTACTTCTGCTAAAAGCCGTCTCTTGGTACACTGCCTTCATGCACACAATTCTCTGTTATGGTGATTCCAATACCTTCGGCACCAACCCCGGCGGGGGAAGGTGGGACATAGATCAGCGCTGGACGGGTCTTCTGTCTGCCATGCTTGGCCCTTCGTACCGCATCATCGAGGAGGGCCTTGGCGGCCGGACCACGGTCTTTGACGACCCCCTGGAACCCAAACGCAATGGGTTGGAATACCTTCCGGTCTCCCTGCAAAGTCATCGTCCTTTGGACCTGGTTATACTCAGTCTGGGTACCAATGACTGCAAGAGCCTCAACAACGCCAATGAACGCATCATTGCCAAGGGTCTGGAAAAGCTGGTTGCCACGGTAAGAAACCATCCCTATGGTCCTGGATACCCCATTCCCCAGGTTCTGGTCATCTCCCCGATTCATATCGGAGACGACATTGAATCTTCCATCTTTGCCTCATTCGACAAGAGCTCTGCCGCACTCAGCAAGCGTCTTGCCGATCCCATCAGGGTAATGGCAGAACAGCAGCATGTACATTTCTTCGATGCTGCAACGGTGGCTTCGAGCAGTCCCATCGACCAGCTTCATATGGACAAGGAGAGCCATGCTTCGCTTGCCCAAGCCCTTCTTCCACTCATTCTCGCCTGCTTTAGGGAGATGGCAAAACCTCACCTTTTAGGCGAAGGGGAGAAAGAGCTCTCTCGTTCAAAGCTGTTCGGTTTCCTAAGGCGTTAATCTAACCTATCTGTACATCCATATAATGTTTACTCTGCTTCTTGATTTTCTTCAGTTCACGGTTCTGTGAGCGTGCCCATTCTTTACGGCTGATCAAGGCTACCTGTTCGACCGGCCTTCCTCCGATGAACTGGATGATCGCGCACTCGGTCTCCTCTGTTCCTGTCGCCTTGGGATAGTTTATGAAACCGTGAACGGTTTTCTTGACCTCCAGGTATTTGACCGGGGTGTCCGCCGAAGCGAGGGCATCGGCATAGAGCATGCCGTCATCGTGCAAGGGGTCGAACTCGGCTCCGATGATCAGTGTCTGGGGAAGCCTGCTGTGGTCCTTGCCCAGAAGAGGAGAGAAGCTGGGATTGAGAATGTCCTTCGGCTCGCGCTGGTAGTTGTTGATGAAGAAGGCCATCTGCTTGTCGGTCAGCGTCGGAGAATCCTTGTACTTTTCGTAGCTCTGGGTGCGCATGCGCCCGTCGGTGACCGGATAGAGAAGGACTTGGCCTGCGATGGCCGGACCTTTGCGGTCGCGCGCCAATCGGCTTACCACTGCGGCAAGGTTCCCTCCGGCGCTGTCGCCCACCAGATAGATGCGATCGGGGTCGGTTTTCCAGTATCTGCATCCCGATGCAGCCCACAGCAGCGTGTCATAACAGTCCTCCACCGCAGTGGGAAACTTGTATTTGGGGGCCAGGCGGTAATCGACCGAGAGCACTGCCGCCCCGGTGATGTCGGCCAGATGTGCACAGAGGAAGTTGTACAGGTCCATGTTACCCCAGACCCAGCCCCCGCCGTGGTAGAAGATGATCAAGGGGGTCAGGTCGCTGATGCCCCTCGAGCCTTGTCGTTCAAAGAAATATCCTGTGACCATCCCATCGGTGACGGGGATGATGAAGGTTTTGGTCGCAATGTTTCTCGCACTCTTGCCAAGAAGTTTGCGGATCAGGATATTGTTGGGAATCGATATATCGTTCAGCTCCTCGATGCGTTTGGGAGTCAGCCCTTCAGGATCGCTAATTGCGACCTTGTTTATCAGGGCGACCAGCCGTTTCATCCTCGGAGACAAGTCATAGTCAGCCATAGTGGACACATCGTAGTATATCCAGCTTCAGCGCGCAAGTCGCTTGCAGGGAACCAGCAGTGATTTTTGCATACAGTATGCATCCTTTGGTGCTGCACCTTCCAGCCGGTGGAAGCGTATTTTCATGGTTTACAAGGAGAAATCAAATATGTTATGTATGAATAAGTCTTGCATACACGAAAAATCCTGTCATGCCGGACCGACTTTTTTCAACGTCGGCCGGCCTTGATTTCTTGTGCAGGAGCATAGGTGTTGCTATACTTATGCAATGAATGACAAAGTAATCACCCTCGACCAAACACGGTTCGGCTACGATTTCATTACGGCTCCCTTTCTTCCCGCAGGAAAGGATGAGTACTACATCAGAGACCGACAAAACAAGCGCCTCAGCTCTTCATATCGGAAGCTGACCAAAACAGAAATCAAGAGCTTGGAGGAGAACCTCAACTCCTCACCGTGCTGGAACGATGTCCTGGTTACCGACCCCTTCGACCCTTCGTTGATTCGCAACAGCGAGTTCTACGGCCTGATCCGTATCGGGAAAATGGATAAGAGCATTGTAAGCTTTCATGATTTCAGTGTGCCGGTCGGTATTGCCAACAGCCGTATTGTCAGTTGCGATATCGGCGACCATTGCGCCATTCTCGATTGTGCCTACCTCAGCCACTACATCATCGACCATCATGTCATTCTCTACCGCATCGGGGAGATGCAGACCACCAACCATGCCAAGTTCGGCAGCGGCATTCTCAAGGAAGGCGAGGATGAGGATGTGCGCATCACCATCGATATCATGAATGAGGCGGGAGGCAGGACCATCCGCCCCTTCGATGGCATTCTTCCTTCCGATGCTTTTTTGTGGGGTACCTACCGTGACGACCAGGTTCTGATGCGCACATTCGAAGAGCTTACCGAGAAAACGATGGACAATCGCCGCGGATATTACGGGTATGTGGGGGAGCAGTCGGTCGTCAAGTCCTGCGATACCATCAAGGATGTCTGGATCGGCCCCGGTTCCTATATAAAAGGTGCGAATAAACTGAAGAATTTGATGCTGCGCTCCACACTTGCCGAACCGGTACAAATCGGAGAGGGCGTAGAGTTGGTGAACGGAATCATCGGTTCAGGGTCCCGCATCTTCTACGGTTGCAAGGCGATCCGCTTCATCATGGGGGATAACTGCAACCTCAAGTATGGAGCACGCTTGATCCACTCCTTCCTTGGGGACAACTCGACGGTCAGTTGTTGCGAGCTCTTGAGCAATCTGGTGTTCTCCGGCCATGAACAGCACCACAACAACTCCTTCCTCATTGCCAGCCTGATCATGGGGCAGTCGAACATGGCCGCCGGGGCAAACATCGGCTCGAACCACAACAGCAGGGGAAACGACGGGGAGATGGTTGCCGGCAGGGGCTTCTGGCCGGCTCTTTCCAGTACCCTCAAGTACGACTGCAAATTTGCAAGTTATGTCCTGATAACCAAGGGAAACTATCCTCATGAGCTGAATATTGCGCTTCCATTCAGCCTGCTCAGTGCCGACACCAAGGAGAGCCGCCGCGTCGTGATGCCGGCCTACTGGTGGATGTACAACCTCTATGCCTTGGAGAGAAACAGTTACAAGTACCGCAAGCGTGACAAGCGCAAGGTCATCCGCCAGCACATCGAAACCGAGTATCTGGCACCCGATACGGTCAATGAGATCTTCCATGCGTGCGATCTGCTCTGCCTTTGGGTGGCCCAGAATTTCAACAGGGCCCATGCCTCCAACGAGGAACAGAAGAACCTGATTCGTATGGGAAAGGAGTTGATACTGAACAAAGCCTCTGAAGTAAGCTCGCTTCATGTCTATGCCTGGGGTCTTGAGAACAGCAATGAACCGGTGGAAATCCTAAAGGTGGTGGAAGCGTATCAAGCCTATCAGGAGATGTTGCTGTACTACGGGGTGAAGACTCTTTCGGCGTACTGTCTCGCCACAGGGCAAAGCATTGCCTCTTTCCAGGAAAAAGAGTCGATCCGGCGTGAGGATTGGTTGAATGTAGGCGGCCAGCTTGTTCCTGCAAGCCGGGTGGAGACATTGAAAGCCGACTTGAAAGCCAAGGTCGTCACCAGTTGGGATGAGGTTCACCAAATCTACGAGACTTGGTTTGCAAGTTATGAAGAGGATCGGGCAATTCATGCGCTGGCTACGCTCTACCAAGCCCTGGGCACGAAACAGGTCAACAGCGGGCAGTGGGAGGACTTGGTGGAGGAAGTTGCAAGGATTCGGCTGCATATAGAGAATCAGGTGTTCAAGACCAAGGAGAAGGATTTCAACAACCGTTTCCGCGAGAGCACCTATCGAAACCTGGCCGAGCGTGATGCTGTCCTTGGCAGCCTGGATGACAATCCATTCATTCAGGAGTCTCGTCAGATCACCGAACAGGTGCTTTCCCAGATTCGTTCGGTCTCGTTCGCCTGAAGACGGTATAGGCATCATCGCCGAGGCTGATCAGGGTGAGGATCAACAGCACGACGCATGCAGCCTTGACGATGATCTGCCATTGATTGATGTTGCCGGAAAAGAAGGCCAGGAAGTCGGGGTTGTAGATATGCCATCTGGTACTCAGGAAGATGAAGTAGCATAGTCCCAAGAGGTCTGCCGCTGCACTGATGACGAACAGCTGCGTGCTCCAGACTTTTTTGGCGAACTTGATTACCGCAACGCAGAATGTCAGGATTGTGGTGATCATCCAACCGATGATATAGGGCTTGAGAGCGGAAGAGACGAAAAGGGGAATGGGGCCTGCTCCCTTGCGATAGATGGCGATAAGATCCGATCGGCTGTACAACACGATCAAGAGCACGAAGAAAATGGAGAGACCTACCATGTCACCGATGCTGTCACTCTTCTTGATGCGACGAGTAGGCGCTTGTTCAAGGGAGTGCAGGGCTTTGAGGTTCCACTCCTCCAATTCAGTATTGACCTGGTAGTAGGACATGATGGCAAAGGTGATCGTGACCCAGAGGAATGCTCCTGAAAGGCCAGAGAATACCGATGCCAGCACCTTGGATATCATTACTCCGATGGAGGTTGGCTCGGAGGCGAAGAACAGCGAGACAAAGGTGATGACCATGGTGACCAGAGCGACCACCAGGCTCACAATCTTAAGGACCATAAGGTACAGATCGAATGTTTCAGGGCCGATGAGATAGCGTTCCTTGCCCCGATATTGCCTTGCAAGGGTTGCAGGAGAGCCGAGAGCGAGCAGTGTTTCTTCGATTTTCCCTGTTGAGTCATCGCCTGCAAGCATATCCTGAATATTCGCTTCAAGTTCCAACGCTACGTCTTCCCTCTCTTTGACAGGAAGATGCCGTACTGTTTCCTCTACATATCGTACAATGAGATCATGCATGTGATTCCTCCTCAAGTAGTGTGGCGATTTGTGAAGTCTGCTCCCTCCACGCGGCGGCGAGGTCGCTGAGCAAGGACCTTCCCTTGTCGCTCAATGCGTAGAATTTCCTCGGTCTGGCTTCGCTGGTGTCCCAGCTGCTTTGCAGAAGGCCTTGGCTTTCCAGCCGGCGAAGCAACGGGTAAAGCGTATTTGCCTCGATGGCAATCTGCTTGTCACAGAGCACCTGCAACAACGAATACCCATACTGGGGCTCTGTGAGCTGACTTAGTACACACAATGTCAGCGTTCCTCGCTTCAGTTCGGTGATCAGATTGGTGAGAATCGGGTCTTCTTTCATAATTCAACAATAATGTATGACACACACTATTGTCAAGAACAAAGCATACCCGACAGAAAGAAAAAATTGACGGGTCCTCCCTTCAGTGGTACGATGAGGTTGTGGTGGCGAAGAAGGGGAATAACCGAAGGAAACAACCCTGAGTAGCCAAGGAACCCTCCAGGGCGGAGGGTTTTATTATGCACATTTCCTTTTGCAGTAAAGTGCTGTTAAGAATTGATTATTTTATTTATTTATAAATATTTATCGAAGAATCCCTTAAACATTTCTTTGTGTTGTGTACAGCCGTTCTAGTTCCCTATGGTATGGCAAACATTGCTAACCGCGATAAATTCCTTTACAGGATTACCGTCCCTGCCGTATACTTTTCTCATTGGGACCCATACATTGCTAATCCCTGATCCTCTTTGTTGTATTCGTCTCCTCTATTGGTAGTCATCCACCCTTAAGGGGGACTCAATATTGGAGGTATTTATGAATCGAATCGGAAAGATTACAAGCCTTCTGCTTGTAAGTATGCTGATTGCAGCAATTGCATTCATGAGTTGTTCGAATGACAACCAACCACCAGCACCAGATCCAGAACCAGAATTTTCTGTGCATGCCTATGAGGCAGTTGGATTGACCGATGTCCCTGCCTGGGGTAGTGAGTATGAAGCATACGCAGGGTCTTCGTGGGAAGCGGATTATCCTATCGAGAACAATTTGTTGTTGTTCCTTCAGGGCATCGGGATGACCTTCGAGGCTTTTGATGCATTTGATTCTTCAGATGCAACGGATTACGATCCCACTGCTGAATTCAATCCCCGGTCGATTGAAGCTGAAAGCCATTTCAAGCTCCGCAATGAAGGATTCTCGATTGATACTAATTCGGGTGCTATTATTAATTTTCTCATCACCTACCTGGATGTACTTTCAGAAGGTGAGATCTCTTCCCTTTCCCAATTGATCTACATTTTGGCCGAAAGTGAAGTTCCAGAACAATTGCTGGAGATGGATGGCCACATCGCTCTTTCAGGAAATGTAACTTCAGATGCAGATCCAGCTTTCTATTCTTTAGGTTCGTCTCTCTCCCAACGATTGCACTATGACTATAGTTTGTTTGCAGATCTGGGTATTGAATCCGATATTGCCACTGCAGGGGCGGTTACGGGTACCCTTAGTGGAGAACTGAAGTACAGCGGAGTGATGAATCTTGCTTTTAACAACTCCAATGAGCCCAAACGAATACCGCAATGCATAACCATTGAAGTTCGACCATTTGCAAACAGTTCGTTGGCTGATTTCTCTGATGCAGTTGAGACTATCGATGCTATGAGTTCTCCAACGCCAACTCAAATCTTCACGACACTAAAACAAGCCTTATGGGGATCGACTACTGATTGGTGCGTCAGAATCACCAGGACAGTTGCAGACGCTGCAGGCAATGCGATTGTCGCTCGCACCAACACTTGGTCTGATGCTTCCGTCATAGAGGTTATCGGAAGGTTTGTGAATTTAATGGATAGCGATGAGTAGAAAGTAGCACCATACAAGGACACCCGTCTTCCTGATTGGAAAACGGGTGTTCTCTGGAGCCAAAGGGACTCGAACCCTCCACCTACTGATTGCGAACCAGTCGCTCTACCAGATGAGCTATGGCCCCTGGATTTGCATACACAAACCTACAGCAGAGCGGCAAAACTGTCAACTCGTAAGGCCTAGTGAAGAGGCAATGAAGAGACTGAAAAGTGGATGCGGCCTGTTCGGTCGGCTCTTGAATTCCGGATGATACTGCACCCCAACGAAGAACGGATGGTCTCTCAGTTCCACCGCCTCCACCAGTGTACCATCCGGGCTTGTACCGCTGATGACCAGGCCCTTGTCGGTCAGGCTTTGGCGGAAGTCGTTGTTGAACTCATAGCGGTGACGGTGACGCTCAGCGATGATCCGCTCGCTGTGGTAGGCTTTGCTTAGGTTGGTATCATCGGAAATCACGCAGGGATATGTTCCCAGCCTCATCGTTCCTCCTTTGGGGATGTTTCCTCGTTGGTCGGGCATCAGGGCGATGATCGGATGGGTGGAGGCGGGATTGAACTCGCTGGAGTGTGCATCTCTATACCCCAGGATGCTGCGTGCATATTCAATGACCGCAATCTGCATACCTAGACAAATACCCAAATAGGGAATCTTATGCTCCCTGGCATAGCGGGCGGCAAGAATTTTGCCCTCGATGCCGCGGTCTCCGAATCCTCCGGGAACCAGGATGCCATCGGCCTTTGCAAGGAGGTCATGTGCCGAGTTTTCGTTGACCAGCTCACTGTCGATCCAGTCGATATGTACCTGGGAGCCCAAGGCCCACGAGGCGTGCTTGAGTGCTTCCATAACTGAAAGGTAGGCGTCATGCAGTTGGATGTATTTGCCGACCAAAGCAATTCTCACGTGGTTTTTTGCTGCTTTGATGGTAGTAAGCATAGCTTCCCATTCAATCAGGTCGGGCTCTTTGGTGGTGAGGTTGAGTTCCCTGCAGACAATGGTGTCCAACTGCTCGTCATGGAGCATGAGAGGAGCTTCATAGAGAACCGGAACTGTCTTGTTTTCGATGACACAGTCACGCTTCACATTGCAAAAAAGGGCGATTTTGTCCTTGATGCTCTGCTCCAACGGCTCATCGGAGCGGGTGACGATGATATCGGGGAAAATACCGGAAGCCATAAGTTCCTTGACCGAATGCTGGGTGGGCTTGCTCTTGTGCTCGGCGCTGCTCTTAAGGAAGGGAACCAAGGTAACGTGGATGAAGAGGCAGTTCGTACGTCCGACTTCGTGGCCGATCTGCCTGATCGCCTCCAAGAACGGTTGGCTTTCGATGTCACCGGTGGTTCCTCCGATCTCGGTTATCACCACATCGGCCTCTGTCTTCTTGGCCAATGAGTAGATGGCGTCCTTGATCTCACCGGTTACGTGCGGAATGATCTGCACCGTAGAGCCCAGGTATGCACCGCTGCGCTCCTTGGTCAAGACATTCCAGTACACCCTGCCGCTGGTCAGGTTGGAGAACTTGTTCAAATCCTCATCGATGAACCGTTCGTAGTGTCCCAAATCGAGGTCGGTCTCCGACCCATCCTCGGTGACGAACACCTCCCCGTGCTGGTAGGGACTCATCGTTCCCGGGTCGACATTCATATAGGGATCGAGTTTCTGCGCCGCGATTTTCAGTCCCCTTGCCTTGAGCAGCCTTCCTAAGGATGCTGCCGTTATTCCCTTGCCAAGGCCCGAAACGACCCCGCCAGTCACAAAAACATGTTTGGCCATATGCTCTCTCCTCATACTCTCTTACATCTGATACGTTTTCAAAATCAGGGAAGCGACATCATATCTGCTCTTGCGCAGATCCATCGCCTGCTTCTCAATGTGGCGGTGCGCCTGATTCTCATCCATTCCCAAGTTCTCGATCAAAGCCCATTTGGCGCGGTCGATGAGCTTGATCTCTTCAATCTTGCGATGAAGCTTCTCGTTCTCGTTATGCATCGCAGAGATTCGTTTTCGCATTGACATGCCCAGGCTCAGGGCTTGGAAAAACATCTGACGGATGACCGGTTTGGAAACCACCAGAATTCCTTGGTCGCAGTACAGCGATTGTTCCTGTTCAAAATACTCGGCTTTCACCACCAGAATCGAGGTGGCGAGACTCTGCTGCGTTACCATGACGGCAAGCTCTTCACCCGACTCATCGAGCAGGGGTGCATTGACTATGACCAAGTCCAATTCAGAGTCAAGAATGATGCGCCTCGCCTGGGATGCACTCTGGCATTTGGTGATGTCGACCCGTCTCTCATGTTCTACGATGAGATTACACAGGGATTCACATCCCTTTTCGGTCGGCGAAACCACCAGTACGCGCATCACTGAACCCCCTAGGTAGTCAAGAAGAAGGGGAAGCGGCTGGCAAGGTTTTTGTCGCCGGCATCCTCGTAAGCACGCCAGTCGGCGAGCTTGGCCTCCAAGAAATACTCGAGCAGTCGCTTGGGAACGATCGAAGAGACAAACTCACTGTTCTTTGCCAGTTCGATGGCATCGAACAGCGTCTCTGGCAGTGTTTTTCCACTCTGTTTCTGATAAGCGGAACCCACATACTCCTCAGAAGGAACCATATGGTTCTGAATTCCTTCCAATGCCGCATTGAGCAGCAACGTGATGGCCAGATAGGGATTGCAGGCAGGGTCAGCCGAGCGGACCTCGATTCTCCGATATTCAGGACTTGATTGGGGAAGCCTGATCAGCAGTGAGCGGTTCGCCCTACCCCAGCCGATATAGCGTGGAGCCTCAAAGCAGCCCAGCCTCTCATATGAGTTGACCAGAGGATTGAGGAACAGGGAAATCTCATTGATGCGGTTCAGGATGCCGGCGGTCATCTGCTGCTCAAGGACCCTGCTTTGCTTTCCTTCCTGAGTGATGGAGAGATTGATATGCAGTCCGCTGCCGCTCTCTTGGGCGAGTGGTTTGGGCATGAACGAGGCAAACAACCCGCTTCGGTCGGCGATGGTTTTTACCACCGACTTGAAGGTGATGAAGTTGTCCGCCGCCTCCAAGGGTGAGCCGTACTTGAAGTCGATCTCATGCTGGCCCGGACCTGATTCATGGTGGCTTCGTTCGGTATAAAAGCCCATCTGCTCGAGGGTCAAACAGATTTCACGCCTGACGTTCTCCCCCTTGTCCAGAGGTGCCACATCCAGGTAGGAGCCCCTGTCCATCGGTTGGAACGAAGGATGCCCCTCGTCGTCCAGCTTGAACAGATAGAACTCGCACTCAGGCCCGACTCCAAACTGGTAGCCCTGGAGGGCGGCTTTCTGCACCGTCTCTGCAAGCAGGGACCTTCCATCCCCCTCGAAAGGAGTTCCATCGGGGCGCTTGATGGAGCAGAAGAAGCGTACAACCCGGCCCTGGGCCGGTCTCCAAGGGAGAATAGAGAGGGTGGAGGCGTCGGGAAAGAGCAGCAGGTCACTCTCATCCACCTGCAAAAATCCCTTTACAGCCGATGCATCGAAGGAGATGCCACTGGTAAAAGCCCGGTCCAATTCATCGGCGGAAATGGAAATATTTTTGATCTGACCAAAGATGTCACAGAACACAAGGCGCACAAAGCGTACATCCTGTTCCTTGATGAAGGTCATCACTTCGCTATGGGTATTGGTCATTTGTAACCTCCCTCTCTCAAACATGGGTGTATAACATCCTATAAGGTGTCGCAGAGTTCGCCTGCAGTATAAAAAAGTGGGACGCAAGCAGCTGCTGCTTGTCAAAGGAAAAAATCGCGCAATACTCATCCAGAAGTTCGCTCAGCACTTCCTTGTCGCCGTCCACCGCATCTCGGGCGGAAACCTGCTTGGGCAGGCTCACCGGAAGTGTATCACAGCGAAGATACATTATTCCACCGTGCATACCCGTTCCGCAGAAATATCCTACCGGAGGTTTTCCCTCCTGGTTACGTCCCAGTACAATGATCGTTCCCCCTGCCTGATACTCTCCCAGGAAGCTTCCCGCCCTGTCGCCGATGATCAGAAGCGGTTGTTTCTCCTGGTACGCTTTCATATGGATGCCCGAACGATAGCCCGAGCTGTCGCGGATGTAGATGGCACCTCCGCGCATTGCATAGCCCGTTCCATCACCGCAACTGCCATGGATGATGATTTTACCATCATTCATGGTATCGCCGGTGGCATCCTGGCCATTCCCATGAACGGTGATCGTCCCCCCATCCAGAAAGCATCCCAGGGCGTTGCCGGCCGTTCCATTGATGAACAGCTGCTTGTCAGAGAGGGCCGAGCCGATATACCGCTGCCCGGTCGCCCTTTCGATTGTTATCTGGTCATCATCCGTGTCTCTGATGGCCTTGTTCAAGGCTTCGTACTCCATGAAGCCTGCAGGTATGGTTGTCATACTGGCCCTCCCAAGTGCTGTCGCCGTACATTCTTTGCGAAAGCCATCAAGAGAGGCTCCTCGCAAATAAGGGTGAAATCGAGTGAATCAAGTTCGACTTTATTGCGGATCATCGCCGTGTAGATACCGGCTCTCTTGCATGCTTCTCCGACCAAAATGCACCCGACCAGATGATTGTCCTTGACGAACAGGCGCTTGTATCCATCCTGGCAGGCAATCAAGTGGGACGTTCCCTCGTACCGTCCTACGGTGATAAGGTGCAGACCCATGAGTGAAAGGGCATTCATGGCGACGGCCTTGTCAAAACAGGCCTCGCCTCCGGCCATATTGGTTCCGGCAGTCTCTCCTTGGAGGTATGCATTGGGAAGCAGGGCAAGCACCGCCTTTTGGCCGCTTATCATCTCAGGGCCTTCTGAGCAGTCGCCTGCAGCAAAGATCTCTGCATCACTGGTTCTTCCCCCCTCGTCTACGAGAATGCCGCGATTGACATCGAGGCCTGCTTCTTTGGCCAGTTGGATGTTCGGCTTGACTCCCACGGCGATGACCAACAAGTCGAAACCAATGACGCTGCCGCTTTGCAGCAAGGCTTCGTTGGCGGTGCATTCACGGATGCTGTCGCCTAAAAAGAAGCGAAGACCCTGCTCTTGGAGGTGTTTTCGAACCTGCTCGGAGGCAGCATCATCGAGCACACTCATCAGAACCCTCGGTGCGAGATCCACCACACTGACCGAATGCACCTTGTCAATGATTGCCTCGGCACATTTGAGGCCGATGAGTCCTGCACCCAGAATGAGGACGCGGCTCTCTTTTCTCAAATGAGCCTGCAGGCGCTTGGCTTCATCAAGGGCGAGGAAGGTGAAGCAGTTCTTCACCTCCTCCAGTCCTTTGATCGGGGGGATGAAAGGAGAAGAGCCGGTTGCCAAGAGCAGTTTGTCATAGGCAAGGACTGCTTCGGAATCGAGAAGAACAGTCTTCTTCTCCTTGTCGATGCTTGTTGCACGAATACCCTGCAGTACCGTCACCGAGTTCTCTTCATAAAAGGCGGCGGCGCGATAGGCCAAACGGGCTTCATCGGTCTTTCCCTGCAATAAGTAGGAGATCAGGGGCCGGCTGTAGCACGGGTGGTTCTCCTCTCCGATTACAGTGATCGGTCCCTCCGTATCAATGGTCCTGATAGCCTCGATACAGGCGGTGCTTGCTATGGAATTCCCTATCATTACGTAGTGCATATCAACGCTCCTCGAAGACGATGGCCTTGTTGGGACAGCCTTGGATGCAGGCAGGCTGTCCTTGTGAATTGGTGGTGCAAAGTTCGCACTTTTGCATCACTCCCTCCACAGCCGGTGTCAAAGCCCCATAGGGGCAGGCCATGATGCAGGAATAACACAGGACGCAACGACTTTGGTCGATGACGATCACCCCGTCCTTGCTCGTTATCGCCCCGCCGATGCAACTTTTGACACACAGCGGCTCGGTGCAGTGACGGCAGTTGACGGCAAAGCTGATGGCCCCGCGTTGTTCGACGGTGATTCGGGCCTGGATTTGTTTGTCTTTCAATGCCTTGACCATATCCTTCACACCCGAATTGGCATACGCGCAGTAGTACTCGCACAGGTGGCAGCCCAGACACCACATTTCATTGACATAGATGCGTTTCATGGTTTGCCTCCTATTGGCCGGCATGTGCTATGCCGAGAATCTTCAGCTCGGTCTCGTTCAGGCCGATGCCTCTGAGCATCAGGCGATTGCCACGAAGCGCCTCGATGCTGTTGATGCCCATGCCTCCCATCATCTCCTTGATCTCATGGTTCCATGCGGTGAGGAGATTGACCAGATGATTGCTTCCCACCTCTGGGTTAAGTCGCTTCACCAGCTCGGGATTCTGCGTAGCGATACCCCAGTTGCACTTGCCGCTGTGGCACGTACGGCACAGATGGCAACCCAAGGCGATCAAGGCGCTGGTGGCGATGTATATTGCATCGGCTCCCAGGGCGATGGCCTTGATGACATCGCTGCTGCTACGGATCGAGCCTCCCACGACCAAGCTGACGTTGCCCCTGATGCCCTCTTGGCGCAGTCTCTGGTCGACACTGGCCAGTGCCAATTCGATGGGGATGCCGACATTGTCACGAATCCGGGCCGGAGCAGCACCTGTGCCTCCGCGAAACCCATCGATGGCGATGATGTCCGCACCGCTGCGGGCGATGCCGCTGGCGATGGCCGAGATGTTATGCACCGCTGCTACTTTTACAATGACCGGCTTGGTGTAACGGGTCGCTTCCTTGAGGGCGTAGACGAGCTGTCTCAGGTCCTCGATGGAGTAGATGTCGTGATGGGGTGCAGGACTTATGGCATCGGCATGCAGGGGGATCATGCGGGTGGCGGAGATGTCCTCTCCAATCTTTGAACCCGGTAGGTGCCCTCCGATACCCGGCTTGGCTCCCTGTCCCATCTTGATCTCTATGGCTGCACCGGCGTTCAGGTACTCGGGGTGTACACCGAAGCGGCCCGAGGCAACCTGGACGATGGTATTCTTTCCATAGTGATAGAAGTCCTTGTGCAGGCCCCCTTCGCCGGTGTTGTAGAAGGTGCCCAGCTCGCTGGCCGCCATGGCAAGGCTCTTGTGGGCGTTGTAGGAGATCGAGCCGTAGGACATGGCACTGAACATGATCGGGATATCAAGCTTCAATTGTCCTGACGAATTGGGTATGATTCGACCTTCTGCATCCCGGCTGATTTTGGAGCTCTTCCTTCCCAGGTAGGTCCGTGTTTCCATAGGTTCGCGCAGCGGGTCGATGGAAGGGTTGGTCACCTGACTCGCATTGATCAGCATCTTATCCCAGTACACCGGATAATCCTTTGGTGTTCCCATGGAGGCCAGCAGTACTCCTCCGGTACCCGCCTGACGGTAGATGTCCTCGATGACCTCGGTCTTCCAGTTTGCATTCTCCTTGAAGATGTGGTCGGTCTTTACAATCTTCAGGGCCCGGGTGGGGCAGAGGGAGACACAGCGATGGCAGTTGACGCAGAGGCTCTCATCGGCAGTCATGCGTTTCTTATCCTCGTCGTAGTGATGCACCAAATTGGCACACTGCCGCTCGCAGACCCGGCAGGTGATGCACCTGTCCTGGTTGCGTATAATCTCAAAGGGCGGATACAGGTAGTTGATGCCCATGTGCTTCTCCTTCTTGCATGCTGTCCAAGGTGACGATGACCGCTTTTCCTCCGCTGGGATACCAGAGTCGGTCGGGATCGGGTTCAATGACCCGGATTGCTGCTTCCTCACTGGCCAGATAGACCCTGTCTCCCTTTTCGGCGGCCACCAGGCTGCGAAGCTTGAGTCGATCGTTGAGGGCCATGAGACCGCCGTTGAAACCAAGGATGATCGAGAAAGGCCCGGTGATGAGCATACTGGCGAAGGTGTTGCGCAGGTATGAGTACTCTTCGCGTTCCTTGGGCTCCTTTTGCTCGATTGTCGACCAGAAGGGGGCGGCGAGTACGTGGGAGACCTCTTCGAGGGTGAGACCCATCCTGCGGTGAAGATAGTCGATCATGTAGGTGATGACCTCGGTATCGGTCTGCAGCGTGCATGAATAACCGTACATTTCTATATGTCGGCGGTTTGCATCGTAACTTGAGATCTCACCATTGTGCACCACACTGTAGGAGAGCAGACTGAAAGGGTGGCTGCCGCCCCACCAACCAGGAGTGTTGGTGGGGTAGCGGCCGTGAACTGTCCAACTATAGCCTTCGTATTCGTCAAGCATGTAGAACTCGCCTACATCCTCGGGGAATCCGACGGCCTTGAAGACCCCCATGTCCTTGCCTGAGGAGAAGACATAGGCACCTTCGATTTCCCGGTTTATACGGATGACGCACCGGGCGGTATACTCATCCTCGTCCAGCTGGCTGAAGGAGAGCTTGGTGGGAAGTGCGGTTACAAAATACCGCCAAATGAGGGGCACATCGGTGATGGCCGGATGCTTCTTGGTAGGAATCTTGGAGAGATTGATCAAGTCGAAGTGTTCTTCCAGGAACTCCTCGCATGTGCGTTTTGCCTCGGATGAGTAGTAAAAGATGTGCAAGGCCGTATAGTCCTTGTACTCGGGATAAATCCCATATCCTGCAAATCCTCCTCCCAGTCCGTTGCTTCTGTCGTGCATGACCGAGATGGAGGTGATGGCCTCTCGTGCCGAGAAGCGCTTGCCGCTGCGGTCGATGATGCCGCTGATGGCGCATCCGCTTGGTATACGGACCTCTCCTTCCAAAGGCATTCGCTGGTGATAGCCGTCCATGGTGTGTACTCCCCGGGAATGAAAAAGGCGTCCACCATCGATAGCTTGCTCATGAAGCTACCGTTGGTGGACGCCTTTGTCCCTGTGGTAATTTTGCACAGTGTATCCAAGAAAAGGGAGTTTGTCACGGGGGTGGGAGAAATTTGTCCGATTGCAAAGCTACAGTGATGTATGGAATGGGTTTCCTACCTCTTCGAAGCCCGCTTTCCTACAGGCAATGCAAGGTCCTGCAATTTCCTTCCCAGAATGTCGTCCTTTGCGATGAGAAGAATATCATCCACCATTCCGATGGCAAGCAGGACCTGCACATAGGCACCCATCGAAACCGATGGGGATCCTTTTTCTACAGCCCAGAGTGTCGCTCTGCTGATGCCGGCACGCTCGGCTACCAGTTCAACAGGCAGACTTCTTCTGAGGCGGGCAAGTTTAATTTGATGTCCCATTGTTTCAAGCTTGGCCGCGACGCTTGGAAGCAGGACGACTGTTTTCTGTCCCATGTGGGTAATATAGGGGTGATAGTATGTATACGCAAGTCTTATTGTTTATATTATTGAACAAAATAGTGAATAAGTCTTATAATTTAAACATTATCAACTAACAATCTATAGCTGTTGTTACGAGTCCATCCTCTTGAGGTGAAAATCCGACGCACCCTAGTTGACAGCAATCGGCTCTTGGGTGTACAAAGTGCCATCAGCAAAGGCGCTGTAGTCCGTTATGGGCTACAGCGCCTTTCTCTTTTTCCGGCATATATGTCGGAATTGGGTTGGTGGGCACCTCCTTTTCTGGCGGCCGAACGGTGACAAGGCCAGGAGGGGAGTGTGCCGAGAACCCGTGAGAACCACCACAGGAGGCAGTATATGACAGAACGTGTTGATCAGTATTTCGGGAGCATGGTGTTCGGCGATAGAATGATGCGCGAATATCTGGCTAAAGATACCTATCGTGAGTTGAAACAGACCATCCGCGAGGGCAAGGAGCTTGACATCACCATAGCCAACCAAGTCGCCCATGCCATGAAGGAGTGGGCATTGAGCAAAGGTGCAACCCATTTCACCCATTGGTTCCAGCCCATGACGGGAATCACCGCTGAGAAACACGAGAGCTTCATCTCCCCTGCAAAGGACGGCTCGGCCCTGCTTGAGTTCAGCGGCAAGGAGCTCATCAAGGGTGAGCCCGATGCTTCCTCCTTCCCCTCCGGAGGGCTCAGGGCCACCTTTGAAGCACGGGGATATACCGCCTGGGATCCCTCAAGCTATGCCTTCATCAAGGAAAACACCTTGTGCATTCCCACCGCCTTCTGCTCCTACAGCGGTGAAGTATTGGATAAGAAAACGCCGCTGTTGCGTTCCATGGAGGTCATCAGCACCCAGGCCTTGAGAATTCTCAAGCTTTTCGGAAAGACAGAAGTGAAACGGGTGGTGACCACCGTCGGACCCGAACAGGAGTACTTTCTCATCGATAAGAGCCTGTACCTCAAGCGCAAGGATTTGATTCATACCGGTCGAACCCTCCTCGGCGCACGGCCTCCCAAAGGACAGGAGCTGGAAGACCACTATTTCGGCAACCTCAAGAGCCGTGTTTCGGCCTTCATGCGTGAGTTGGATGAAGAACTGTGGAAGCTCGGCATCCTTGCAAAAACCGAGCATAACGAAGTCGCCCCCAGCCAGCATGAACTCGCCCCCATCTTCACCACCAGCAACCTCGCCGTCGACCACAACCAGCTGACCATGGAGATGATGAAAAAGACTGCCGACAAGCATGGCTTGGTCTGCCTGCTGCATGAAAAACCGTTCGCCGGGGTGAATGGATCAGGCAAGCACAACAACTGGTCCATCTCCACCGATACCGGGATCAACCTCCTGGAACCCGGGGACAATCCTAAGGACAATGCCCAGTTCCTGCTCTTTTTGGTCGCTGTCATTGCAGCGGTTGATGAGTATCAGGATCTGCTGAGGGTTTCTGTTGCCAGTGCCGGCAACGATCACCGGCTTGGTGCCAACGAAGCGCCGCCTGCAATCGTCTCCATGTTCCTGGGTGAAGAGCTCACCAACATCCTGGACTCCTTGGCCGACGGCACCGACTGCCCCTGCAAGGCTCCCTCGTCGATGTTGCTGGGAGTGAACCTGCTGCCTCCACTGCCCAAGGATACCACCGACCGAAACAGGACCAGCCCGTTCGCCTTCACCGGAAACAAGTTCGAGTTCAGGATGCTGGGCTCCTCCTTCTCCGTCAGCGGTCCGAACTTTGTGCTCAATACCATCATCGCCGACAAGCTCTCCCTCTTCGCAGATCAACTGGAGAACGAGCAGGATTTCTCCTGCGCCCTTTCCAAGCTGGTCAAGGAGACCTATCAGAAGCACCGCAGGATCGTCTTCAACGGGAACAACTATGCCCAGGCTTGGGTGGAGGAAGCCCAGAAACGGGGCTTGTCGAACCTCAAGTCCACCGTTGACGCCCTTCCGGCCTTCATCTCCAGAAAAAGCATAGACCTTTTCTCCAAGTTCGGCGTGCTCAATGAGACGGAGATCCACAGCCGCTATGAGATTGTGCTTGAGAACTATTGCAAGACGATCAACATCGAGGCACTTACCATGACCGACATGGTTCGCAAGCAGATTCTTCCCGCGCTCAGTTCCTTCAGCGGCAGTCTGGCCCGCTCTGCACAAGACAAACTGGCCCTGGTTCCTGCTCTCACCCTCTCGTACGAGAAGTCTACCGTTGCCTCTTTGAGCAGATTGGCCGACAGCCTCGACTCGGCTGTGGTTGAACTTGAGAAGCGGGTGGTCGATGCGCGTATGCTCAGTGAAGTACTGCAAGCCGCACGGTATTACCATGATGAAGTGCTGCCTGCCATGGCCGAAGTTCGGTCGCTCAGCGACTGTGCCGAGCTCTTAATGGGTGAAGCCTACTATCCGATACCCACCTACGAACAACTGCTGTACTCCGTATAACCGAAAGGACTCCTCCTGGGTTTGGGAACCCCTCGTAAAATCGAGGGGTTCCCTGTTGTCGATGGGCAAATTCATGGTAGAGTATGGGTGTTCCCACCTTGGAGGCAGGATGTATCAGGAGAATCTTTCCGAGCTGCTTTACTCACTGTTCAACACCATTCCCGATCCATTTATGGTCATCGGCGAGGATGGTACGTACCTTGAGGTGTTCGGAGGAACCGAGCGAAGTCTTTATGATGATGGAAAGCCGATGCAGGGTAAGAATATTTATGAGTTCATGCCCAAGGAGTTTGCCGATTTCTACATGCAGCAGGTACATCATACCCTGGAAATGAACTGCCTCAACTCGTTCGATTATCAACTTGAGACAGACAAGGTAATCCTCCCTGAATTCAATGGACCGGGAGGAACCCAGTGGTTTGAAACCAGGATGTTTCCGCTTAAAACACCGTATAAGGGCCAGCGTGCGGTTACTGCACAAATCATCAACATCACCGAGCGACGAAACCTGCATAAAAAATTGCGAGAGCTCTCCTACGTCGACCCGCTGACAGGCCTGTACAACCGTCGATATTTTCTTGAACGGGTGAGAATCCATCTGATGGAGAAGGGCAGGGCCCACATCATGCTCTGTGACATCGACCGGTTCAAGGAAGTGAATGATCAGTATGGCCACCTCGCCGGTGATGCCGTTTTGAAGGAATTTGCCAATATTACCAAGCAAGTGTTGAAGCACAACCATGCCATTGCCCGCTTGGGAGGTGATGAGTTTGTCATGGCCCTGACAGACCTGACCGACGAGGAGGCGGTTGCGATGGGCGAACAGTTGAGAAAACAGGTGGAAGCGACGCCGTTCCATTACCAGACCCAGGTGCTTTCGATTCAGATCAGCGTCGGCATAGCGAAGCTCAGCTATGAGGACCTTGAGAAAAGCGAATTGATCGCCGATGCCGACCGCGCCCTCTATCAAGCGAAGGCTGGTGGAAAAAATCGGGTCTGCTTGTTCAACGATGGAACAAGGGGGTTGTGATGTTCAATATCCTGTTCAATATCGCCCTGCTTCTGGCTCTTACCATCTTCTTCGCAACCTATCCGTTTCGTGATCTGAAGCGCCTCACTTCCCATAAGGTTCTGGTTGGTGTGACCATCGGCGTTGTTGGCATTCTGGTCATGCTCAATCCCCTTACGCTCTATGAAGGGGTTATCTTTGATTCGAGAACCATTCTGCTGACCGTCTCGGGTATGGTGTTCGGCCTTCTGCCGACAGCCATCGGAGCGGCTATGATGGCAATCTATCGGCTGATGATCGGCGGCGGGGGCATCTACACCGGTATTACAACCATTCTTCTCAGTAGTGTGATAGGGGTGTGGTGGCACAAAAAGCGCTACCAGAAGGTACTGAAGAAGCATGAACACTTTGGGTTGGAGTACTATCTGATAGGTGTAATCACCCATGTGGGTATGCTGCTGGCCATGCTTATCATGCCGTCTGATATACGCAGGACGGTAGTCGCGGTCATGGCTTTTCCCGTCTTGGTAATCTATCCGGTGGGAACCTACCTGCTCAGCCTGTTGCTCTTCAGCCAAGCTAGGCGCGTTGTCTCCATAACCGAGCTTGAAAAGAGTGAACGATTGTTCAAGACCATGTTCGAGGAAGCTCCGATCGGCATGTCCCTCACCGACCTTGAGACCGGCAGGATCGAGAACATCAACCAAAGCTATTCCGATATGCTCGGATACACCAAAGAGGAGCTGCTGGGAAGAACGTGGGAGGATTTCACCCACCCTGAAGATAAAGAACTCAGCAAAGCGGCTACTGCCAGTCTGCATGAGCAGACGAATGGTCCCCTTTCGCTGGACAAGCGATTCATCCGCAAGGATGGGCAGATACTCTGGGCCAACCTCTCCCTCTCAATTTTTACCACCAGGGATACGGAAAAGACCGAGTCCTTGTGTATGACCGTCGATATCACCGAACGCAAGCACTATGAGCAGAAGATTCTGTATGCCTCAAACCACGATGCCCTGACCGGCTTATACAATCGTGTTCACTTTGAGGAGTATGTGCGTGATATGCGAATCCCTGACGATCAGGTCCTGACAATTGCATTCGGGGATGTGAACGGACTGAGAATCCTCAACGAGGCGTTCGGCCGTGAAGAAGGCAACCGCCTGCTCGTTCGTATAGCACGGATTCTGCAGAGGCATCTGAGTCAGGACGACTACGTCAGCCGTGTGGGAGGCGATGAGTTCGCCTTGTTCTTCTTTCAACGCACTCCTGATCAGATTGAAACCATTCTTGGCAAGGTGGCCGTCGACATTGCCTCCCTTGAGATGATGGGGTCTGTCGTTCCCTCAATGAGCTTCGGGCTCTCTTCTTTGAGCGCCTCCCGGGGCAACATCAACGAAGCGATCAAGCAGGCGGAGAAGGACCTGGCTACGCGAAAACTTGTCGACAGTCCTCATACCCAAGGCAAGGCCGTCTATGCAATCATCAACACCCTTCATGAGAAGAACAAACGGGAGGAGAATCACTCTCGACGCGTAAGCGAGTTGTGTGAACGCCTTGCCAAGGCCTACGGAATGGGTGATATGGCTGCCAGTGAACTCAGGCTCGTAGGCCTTTTGCACGACATCGGCAAAATCGCCATTCCTGAATCCATACTCAACAAGGAGGGCAGACTGACCGCCGAGGAATGGAAGGAGATGAAGCGCCACGCTGAGATTGGATACCGCATTCTCAACTCCGTCGAGGATATGGCCGGTCTTGCCCAGTATGTGCTGGCCCATCACGAGCATTACGACGGCAACGGCTATCCAAAGGGTCTCAAAGGAGAAGAGATTCCCCTGCAGTCGAGGATTATCTGCATAGCCGATGCATATGATGCCATGACGGCCTCCCGCCCGTACCGCAAGACGGTGACCGCCGAACAGGCGGCTTCTGAAATCAAGCGGTGCAGCCGGACCCAATTCGATCCAGCGCTTGTAAAGGTTTTCATCGAGGATGTGTTGGCTTTAGACTACGAGGGCGTGTAGGCAGTTTCCTTGACAGCTGGTAATTTCAAGTATACCATGAAAATACCAGAAGGGGGTGCCTATGGGAGTCATTACTGTTTCCCGTCAGATTGGCAGTGAGGGAACCTTCATTGCCAAACGGGTTGCCGAACAACTGGGTTTGTCCTGTATTGACAAGGAGGACATCGAGAAGGTCATGCATGCCTACGGCTTCAGTGCCTTCGAAGAAGTGTACAACACACGTCCCGGTTTTTGGGAACGCTTTGATTTGCAACGTACAGCGACGATTGACTTTCTTCTTACCGCCATGCGTGCCTTTGCAAAGGTTGGCAATGTGGTACTGCTCGGCCGCGGAGGATTCGGCCTGTTCCAGGGATATACCGACATTCTCAACATTCGCCTGAAGGCTCCGCTTGCAGTACGGCTTGAACGCAAGCAGAAGGAGTATGGATCAACCGACCAGGAGGCCCGAAAGGCTATGATCGAGCAAGAGCTGATCCGAACCAGCTTTGTGCAGACGGACCTGCAGTACAACCAGAATGATGCCGCACTTTTTGACCTTGTCATCGATACCTCCATCGTTCCTCCTGAAACTGCAAGCCTGTGGATTTGTGATGCCTATCGACAGTTGATGAAGAATCCCCGCATCGACGCAAAGCACACCCGTGCCGACCTGGTGGTGGACGATGTACTGCTTAAACTGGTGACCACCATGCTGGGAAGGAACGAGACATGAAAACGCAAGGCGGGGCAAAAGCATTTCTGCTGATAGGAACGCTGCTCTTGGCGATGGTCCTGCTTTCTCCCTTTGTATTCTCGGTGATATCGCTCATTGTCAATTCTGAACCCGTCTTCGATTACTTGATGACAGCAGAATTGGGCTTTGTCGCCATCATCGCCCTTTTGTTTCTCATGGTGGGAACCTTTTTGGCGAAAGGTCCTTTCATGCTCTTCGTCGTGAGTTCGGTTGTATCAGTCGTCTCATTGGTCATACTCATGCTGCTCTCCGACCCTCCCATGTTCCTCGCGGTTTCTGTGTTGATTCTCTACAACCTGTCGTTGGTTTCGCTGCTGTTGCATGGAGTCCTCAGCTTGAAGTGACAATCCTTGCGTGATTGTTGTAAACTGTGGAGCATGGATATCGTTTCATTCTTACAGGAAAAAGGGGAGATCACCTACATCGATCTCATCGAGCCGCTGCGCGAGGGGACTGCCGAGGTGCTCCTTGCCTCCGAAGCGGGAGTGTTGATTCGCATCAATGGCAATACGCTCTGCTCTGCCTTGTTCGACGAGTGCTCCCTCCCGGATTTTGCACGGCACATGATCGGCAGCAATCACGCCATCTGTGTGCATGATGGTCCTTTGGTTGGGTATCTGAAAGAGAAGGGCTTGGTCTATCACCTTGGCTGTGTCCAGGCGGTCTACACCAGCAAACAGAAATGTACGCTCTCCTCACAGTTCTCCATCCAGATAGTGGGGCCTGATGACCTGAACATTGTCCTTGAGCACTACAAGCATGCCGACAAAGAGTACATTACCGACCGGGTGGCCTCTGGTTGTATGAGAAAGGCGGTGGTCGACGGCCGGCTTGCCGCCTTCATCGGGCGGCATGCCGAAGGAACGATCGGCATGCTGCAGGTTTTGCCCGATTTCCGAAGAAGGCACATCGGAGAGGAGCTGGAAAAGGCCTACATCAATCTGTTGCTTGAGGAAGGCCGTACTCCCTACTGTCATGTGGATACGAATAATGCAGCCTCCCTTGCATTGCAGAAAAAGCTTGGAATGAGCTTCTCACAAGAGATTGTTCATTGGTTTAATTAATATTTATACATAATCTTCTGAAAGTATATGCATAGATACTGGTCAAGCAAGGGAATTTCTGTATAATTATACCACTATTGTAAGAAGTGGAGGATGATATGCTGCAATGCGGAGTAATTGGTGCTACAGGATATGCAGGATCGGCCCTGGTGTCCCTGCTGGCCGCTCACCCCAAGGTTGAGATCACCTACCTGGCTTCCCACTCGTATGCAGGCAAGCGTTTTTCCGATATCTATCCATCGCTGAAAGGTGCATGCGACCTGGTTCTGCAAGAGGAGGATGTGCAGGAGGCGAGCAAGCTCTGTTCGGTTCTCTTTCTTGCGCTTCCCCATGGACTGGCAAGCAGCAAGATCACCGAGGAGATTCTCAGCCGATGCATCATCATCGATCTGGGGGCGGACTACCGCCTCAAGGACAGCAGCGTCTATGAGTCATGGTACAAGACGGAGCACGGCAGCAAGTCTCTCTTGGAGCAGAGTGTCTACGGCTTGTGCGAGCTGCATCGTGATGCGATAGTGAATGCCAACCTGATCGCCAACCCCGGTTGCTATACCACGTGCTCCATCCTCACCCTCGCCCCTCTTTTGGCTGAAGGTCTCGTCGATCCCACCAGCTTGATCATCGACAGTGCAAGTGGAGTAAGTGGAGCGGGACGCAGCGAAAAGATCGATTCGCTGTTCTGTGAATGCAACGAATCCTACAAGGCCTACGGGGTGACCAATCACCGTCATACCCCTGAGATCGAGCAGGAGCTGAGCTTGATTCTCGGCTCCGATGTGTTGGTGCAGTTCACCCCCCACTTGGTTCCGATGAACCGAGGCATCCTGTCCACCTGTTATGCAAATCTCAAGGCCGGGGTGAGCGAAGCCGATATCGAATCTGCCTACCACAAGCACTATGGCAATGAGCCCTGCATCCGCCTCATGGGCTCCTCTCTTCCTGAGACCCGTTTTGTACGGGGGACCAACATCTGTGCGATAGGATGGAAGGTCGATGCAAGAACGAGGCGCGTCATCGCCATCGGATCGATTGACAATTTGATCAAGGGCGCCGCAGGTCAGGCGGTGCAGAACATGAATATTCGGTGTAATTTTGAGGAGACCCTCGGTCTTCCGCTCTTTGTGAGCAACCCCCTCTAGGAGGCGTGTATGCAGATTATCGACGGTTCGGTTACCGTAAGCAAGGGATTTTCAGCCAATGGCGTAGCCTGCGGCATCAAGAAGCGGAAGAAGGACATGGCCCTGGTGGTCAGTGAGGTTCAGTGCTCGTTTGCAGGTTCGTTCACCACCAATCTGGTGAAAGCCGCACCTGTGCTCTGGGACCAGAAACTGGTGGCAAGCCAAGACCACGTAAAGGCCATTGTCATCAACAGCGGCAATGCGAACGCCTGTACAGCCGAGCAAGGCCTGAAGGACACCGAGGCCACTGCAGCCTATGCAGGCTCTGTGTTGGGTTGCGAGGCCGAAGAGGTGTTGGTCTGCTCCACCGGTGTCATCGGCGTACCGCTTCCCATGGACAAGGTGAAGGAGGGCATCGAGCTGTGCAGCAAGGAGCTCTCCACAAGCCGTGAGGCTTCAGCCGAGGCTGCCTTGGCCATCTGTACAACCGACACCTTCAAGAAGGAAGTTGCGGTCAGTGTACAAATCGAGGGCAGGACGGTGCACATCGGAGGCATGGCCAAGGGTTCGGGTATGATTCATCCCAACATGGCCACCATGCTCAGCTTCATCACCACCGATGCAGCCATAGGCAAGCAGACGCTTCAAGCTCTTCTGGGCTCTTCAATCGTTGATACCTACAACATGATCAGTGTCGACGGCGATACATCGACCAATGACACGGTTCTGGTTCTTGCCAACGGCATGAGCGGGACAACGATGCTCGGTCCCGATCATCCTGAGTGGGAAACGTTCACCCAAGCCTTTCTCTATGTCCATACCGAGCTGGCCAAGGCAATCGTACGCGACGGCGAAGGTGCGGGCAAATTCCTGGAGGTGAAGGTGACCGGGGCCAAAGACAAGCAGACCGCCCAAACACTTGCACGCAGCGTCATCACCAGCAACCTGGTGAAGACCGCTTTTTTCGGCAGTGATGCCAACTGGGGAAGGATTCTCTGCGCCATGGGCTACAGCGGGGCCGATTTCAATCCATCCGCCCTGAATTTGTCCTTCTCCTCGGCAAAGGGAACCATCCAAGTGGTGGAGAATGGAGTGCCGCTTGCCTTTGACGAGCACCTTGCCAAGGGTATTCTTATGGAGCGGGAAATTACAACGCTGGCTCAACTCAAGGATGGCAACGGCGAAGGCACCGCCTGGGGTTGCGACCTCTCCTACGAGTATGTTCGGATCAATGGAGATTATAGAAGCTGATGAAACACCAAATGCAAACAGAAATACTCAAGGCCGAGGTGCTTATAGAGGCGATTCCCTATATCCGGCGCTTTGCCGGCAGCATCGTGGTAGTCAAGTACGGCGGTTCGGCCATGGTCGACGAGAACCTGAAGAAGTCCGTAATTCAGGACATCGCCATGCTCAAGTACATCGGGCTCAAGCCGGTGGTGGTACATGGCGGGGGCAAGGAGATCACCAGCCTGCTCGACCGCCTGGGCAAGAAAAGCGAGTTTCTCGACGGGCTTCGGGTCACCGACGAAGAGACAGCCCAAGTGGCTGAGATGGTCCTTTCCGGTTCCATCGCCAAGGCGTTGGTTGATGAACTGGAGGGTGTGGGCATCAAGGCTGTGGGCATCAGCGGCAAGGACGGCAGAACGATGCTTTGCAGCAGGAAGCTCGATGAGAAGGGCAGGGACCTTGGCTTTGTCGGCCAAATCGACAAGGTCGACACCTCCTTGCTCGACACCCTGCTTGCCAACAACTTCGTCCCGGTTGTATCGCCGGTGGGAGTCGACGGCAAAGGAAACACGTATAATATCAACGCTGATTATGCGGCGAGTGCCGTAGCGGGAGCCCTCTTTGCCCAGAAACTGGTGTTCCTCACCGATGTGGAGGGCATTCTCAAGGATAAGGACGACCCCTCTTCCATTCTCAGGACCCTCAGCAAAGCACAGGCGCTTTCCTACATCGCCGATGGGACGATCAAGGGGGGTATGATCCCCAAGGTGCAATGCTGCATCGACGGACTTGAGAAAGGAGTGGAAAGTGTCCACGTCCTGGATGGACGGGTGAGCCACGCCATTCTGCTGGAAATCTTTACCACCAAGGGTATCGGTACCATGGTGACCGACAAGGAGATCGTATGAGTATGCAGTCAAGCATTGCAGTAGGCAGGCAGTACCTTCTGGATACCTATGCACAGGTGCCGGTGGTCTTCTCCGGCGGCCAGGGCATGTACCTGATCGACGAAGAGGGCAAAAGATACTTGGACTTTGTCGGAGGCATTGCCGTCAACGCACTTGGGTATCATGATGCAGGTCTCTCTCTGGCCATCACAGAAGTGGTCGACAAGGGTCTGCTCCACTGCTCCAATCTCTATTACAACACCCAGGCTGTAGCGGCAGCCAAGGCTCTGTGCACCCTTGCAGGAATGGACAGGGTCTTTTTCTGCAACAGCGGAGCCGAGGCGAATGAGGCGGCCCTCAAGCTGGCACGCAAGTTCGGGCATAGGAGCAGCCCGGCGCGCACCGACATCATCTCGATGGTCCACTCCTTCCACGGGCGCACCTACGGCGCCATCACAGCCACCGGACAGGACAAGTACCATGTGAACTTCGACCCGCTTCCCCAGGGATTCAGCTATGCACAGTTCAATGATTTGGAGAGTGTGAAAGCCTTGGTGAGTGAAAAGACATGTGCCATCATCGTCGAGCCCATTCAGGGAGAGGGCGGCATCATACCTGCGACATCCGCCTTCCTCCAGGGCTTGCGTGAATTGTGCGACCAGCAGGACTTGCTGCTCATCTACGATGAGGTGCAGTGCGGCATGGGTCGAAGCGGAAAGCCGTTCGCCTATCAGGTCTATGGCGTAAAGCCCGATATTCTGACTACAGCCAAGGCTCTTGCCGGAGGAATCCCGGCCGGTGCCATGCTTACCTGTGATAAGGCGAATGATGTGTTCACCCCCGGCGATCACGCCTCCACGTTCGGCGGCAACGCCCTGGCTATGGCCGGTGTCAATGAGATGGTCCGCCGCCTTATGGACAGTGAGTTCACCGACCATGTACAGCAGATGGGCTCCTACCTGCGCGAGAAGCTTGTACAATTGGCCTCACATTATCCCTCGTTGTGCGGTGAGGTGCGGGGTCTTGGCTTGATCAACGGCATGGTGTTGACCATCCCTCCGCGCAAGGTCGTCGATGCATGTTTTGAGCGCGGCCTGTTGGTTGCAAGCGCCGGCTACGATGTGCTTCGCTTCGTCCCGCCTCTGGTGGTACAGGAAAAAGACATCGACAAGGCACTATCAATTGTTGAACGGGCTCTTGCATCTTTGCTCTGAAGCGTCTAGTATCGACCCAAGAACAAAGACGTTCCTACCCTTGAAGGGATAGGCGCGTCTTTTTTTTTGGAGGTATAGGATGTGTGGATTTGTAGGTATGTTTGACATTCGCTCGTATACACCCCAGTTGCGCTCCCAAGTTCTGGCGATGTCCCGAAAGATTCGCCACCGGGGTCCGGACTGGTCCGGAGTGTTTGCATCTGAGAAGGCGGTCATCAGTCACGAACGACTGGCCATCGTCGACCCGTTGTCGGGAGGTCAACCGCTGTACAGCAAAGACAGGAATATCGTGTTGGCCGTGAACGGGGAGATTTACAATCATCAGCAGATCCGGAGGCGCTATGCCGATACCTATGAATTCCAGACACAGAGTGACTGCGAAGTCATCCTTGCACTGTATCAGGACAAGGGTCCAGATTTTCTGGAGGATTTGAACGGCATTTTCGCCTTTGCACTCTATGACCAAGCAAAGGATGTGTTTCTCATCGCACGCGACCATATCGGCATCATCCCCCTCTATCAGGGGTGGGACGATGAGGGTCGCTACTACGTTGCCAGCGAATTGAAAGCCCTTGAAGGGGTTTGCTCCTCCATCGAGCTCTTTCTGCCCGGTCAATATTTCTATAGTCCCGATGGAAAGCCCAAGCAGTGGTACTCTCGTACCTGGACCAGTTACGATGTGGTCAAGGAGCATGGCGGCACCATCGAGGAGGTCAAGCATGCACTGGAGGCGGCGGTGAAACGACAGCTGATGAGCGACGTACCCTACGGGGTGTTGCTCTCAGGAGGGTTGGACAGCTCGATCATCGCCGCCGTAACCGCCAAGTACGCCCAAAAACGTGTGGAGAGCGATGACCAGGAGACTGCATGGTGGCCGAGGCTTCACTCATTCGCCATCGGTCTTGAGGGCTCGCCCGACCTGAAAGCCGCACGTATTGCAGCCGATTATCTGGGTACGGTGCATCATGAGGTGCACTTTACCATCCAGGAGGCCCTCGATGCCCTCTCCGATGTAATCTATCACTTGGAAACCAGCGACATCACCACCGTCAGGGCTGCCACCCCGATGTATCTCCTGGGGCGGGTGATAAAGTCGATGGGAATCAAGATGGTGCTCAGCGGCGAGGGAAGCGATGAGATTTTCGGCGGGTACCTGTACTTCCACAAGGCACCCAATGCGCGGGAGTTCCATGAGGAGACGGTGCGCAAGCTCTCCAAGCTCCACCTCTATGACTGCCTGAGGGCGAACAAGTCGCTTGCCGCCTGGGGTGTTGAAGGCAGGGTTCCCTTCCTGGACAAGGTGTTCATGGACGTTGCAATGAACCTCAATCCCGACCTCAAGCTCTGTCCCATTGCAGGTGAGCACAAGAGGATCGAGAAATGGCTGCTCAGGGAGGCTTTCAAGGAGTATCTGCCGCCGGAAATCACCTGGAGGCAGAAGGAACAGTTCAGTGACGGTGTCGGGTACAACTGGATTGATACGCTCAAGCGTATGACCGCCGACCTTGTCACCGATGAGCAGTTCGCCCTGGCCGCCAAGCGCTTTCCCATTCATACCCCTGCCACCAAGGAGGAGTACTACTACCGATGCTTGTTCGCCTCACATTTTCCCAGTGAGAGTGCTGCACGTTGTGTACCCCGTGAGGACTCGGTCGCCTGCTCAACGGCTAAGGCGCTGGAGTGGGATGAGGCCTTCAGGAAGATGAACGAGCCCAGTGGAAGAGCGGTGAGCGGGGTGCATGAGTCTGCGTACTAAATAGTGGTCTGTACATCATCTTTCTTTCATTTTCTTCGGCACAAACGTCGCGTAGCTTTGTTCTCGTCGAATCAGATATCGGTGATATCTTTTCCTCCTCGGTCTTGTTACTCACCGTTTTTGCTCGAAGCTAATGTGTAAGAAATAGTCTTTACTGCCCACTTAGGCTTGCCAGCTTTGCGAAGGTACCGTTTTCGCTGAGGATTACAAGTCCGAGCAGCAGAAAGACTACCGGAACAAGCACCGCTGAAAAGCGGGAAAGCAGGTTTTTTATGTGGCTCTGGTTGGCCAAGAGGTAGCCCAGGGCCCAGAAGAGCAGGATGAGGACCAGAAAGACAAGCATGGTGATAAGAAGGGATGATTCATCGAGGGTTGCAAACCAGGGTATGTAGATACCCAGGTTGTCCCCTCCGCTAGCAATCGTCACCAAGGTGACGGTTGCTAGCAGGCCCCTTCTTCCCTCGCCGACGGATTCGTTCTTCTCCTCATCCTTGCCCATCATCGCTTTGATGCCCAAAGCAATGGGAATGAATCCCAACAGGCCGATTACCCACCCTTCAAGCATCCTGCTCGCAAGGTATGAGCCGAGCAGGCTGATTCCCACCAATATCCCGATACCCCCGATTTGGCCTGCAAGAATCGATAGCCGTTGGGCGCGAGTCCTTGCTTGGCTGTGAAAGAGGATGAGAAGCACCAGATCGTCGATGCTGGTGGAGACGAAAACCACAATTGCTGAGAGAAGCACTGATTGCATGCCCATCATAGTCGAGAATTTTGAGGAGGAAAGTCAAGAGCCTTGACAAAAGGTAACCAATTACCTAATATAGGTAACCGGTTGCATAAAGGGGTGAATCCATGGATATCGATCAATTGAAAGCAGAGCTTTTTGGAACCTTGTTCGTGCTCGCAAACCGATTGCAGGTGCTGGGTGACCAAATGGATGACCAGATTTCCACCAAGCAGTGGCTGCTGTTGGCCGTACTCTTCAAGGAGGGAGGGCGTGAGTGCACCCTCAGCCGGCTGGCGGAACTGACTGGATCGAGCAGGCAGAATGTGAAAAAAATGGCACAGATTCTCCAATCCAAAGGCTTTCTCACTCTTCGAAAGCCTGAAGAGGACAAACGATCCCTGCTCGTCTCTCCCTCCAAGGCGTGCTTGGAACACCTGAGGACCCGGGAAGGAAAGGAAGAGGAGTTTTTGCGAAGGTTTTATCAAGGCTTTACAACCGAAGAACTGCTTGTGATGCGCAGAGGATTGCTGCAGTGGATGCAGAACCTGCAGGATATGGAGCGTTTCTATGAAAAGGAAAACTAAGATGACGATTTTGATTCTTCTCTCGGTAGTGCTTGTCGCCCTCATTGCTTTTCTCCTTGCCCCTTCCAAGGTGCAATCCCGATTCGCTGCAATTGAGCGCACCTTCCTGGAAACAGTGCATCCATCGGATGCGGTGTTCACCGCCGAGGAACTGCAAGGCTATCCTCAGGCGGTTCGGAACTTCTATATCCAGGGCGGGTATATTGGAAAGCAGAAAATGAGCGGATTGAAAGCATATTTCCCTGACACCCCATTTTCGCTGGGAGTTGGAAAACCCATGGTCACCATTGATTACACCCAGCTCAACCGCGCCGACCGGCCTGAGCGTTATGCCAGGATCAGCAGCAGGATCTACGGTCTGCCGTTTGAGGGGTTGGACGCTTTTTCCGAGGGAAAGGGATCCATGGAAGGCTACCTTGCCAAGTTTTTCAGGTTGTTCAACCAACGAGGGGACTATATGGATAAGGCAAGTCTTGTCACCTACCTTGCCGAAGCCTTCTTCCTTCCTTCGGTCGCCTTGAGCGGGGCCGTCACCTATGAGGAGATTGATGAACTGCATGTGAAGGCAACCATGAAAGCGTATGGGATGGAGGTAAGCGGGATTTTTACTTTCCTCGAGAACGGGGAGATGGTTAGCTTCACCACCGACGACCGCATGGCGGCATCCTTCGATGGCAGGCTGGAACAAATACCTTGGACTGCACAGTGTAGTGATTACACCACAGTCGGGGGCATACGTCTTCCCGGAAGGTTGAAGGCCACCTGGCACTATCCAGAGGGGGATCTGCTCTATTTCGATGGAAAGGATGTTGAGATCACCCTTTTCTAGGACATGAGTCTTGCGGCAGACAGCCCGTGGATGAGATTCCTGTTTTCAGTGAGCACCAGGTTGTGGTCGATCCGGATGGTGGGCAGGTCGACCTGTTGTTTTGACTCAAGGATTTTCTCCAAGCTCATTACGGTGTAATAGCCTTGCAGGGTCGGGCTCTGGTCGATGACAGCCGAGAGCAGCCGGGTCTTGAGATGGTAGAGGGCGGTGCTGTCCAAGTCATGGAGCACGGTGATGGTTTCGTGCACACCCACTGTCTCCAAGGCCTGGAGAAAGTCGGTGTTGAAGGCGGGAATAAGGTACATCGCCTGTACCTTGCCACGATACTCCCGGACCAGGTTGAGAATTTGGTTGTCCTTCTCCTCTGCCTGCAACTTGGTATCGAAATACTTTACATGGACCGTGATGGCCTCGAACGATTGATTCATCAGGTCCAAGAAGCCTTCAAGGCGCATGTTGTTGATATTCGGACCCTTTGCCTGGGTGAGGTCCTGCTCGGTGCACTGCAGGACCAAGACTTCTTTCTTCTCTGATAACTGGAGGGTCCTGGCAATGAAGTCGGCCGCCAGCCTGCCGCCGGCACTGTAGTCCGATCCTATGTAGGTACACCTCTTGGACTCCGGTGCATCAATGTTGAAGGTGACGTAGGGTAGGCCGGCCTGCTCGATTCTCCGTATGACGGCATCGATGTCGTACATTCGTTGGTTGACCAGGGCGACAGCCTCGACACCCTGTTCGATCTCCTGTTCAAGGAGGGCCAGATAGGCTTGTGTGTCGAGCTCGGGAACCCGGTGGTAGTGTACTTCGTAGTCGAAGGCTTTCAGCTGTTGGGCTGCAACCTGCACACCCTTGTTGATCTCATCCCAGAAGTAACGGGGAAGGGTGGACGAGAACAGGGCCAGCTTCCTGGTGCTGTTGCGCACGAGTACCTGGCTCGCCCGATGAGGTTCATACCCCATCTCCTTTGCATACTTCAGAATCTTTTGTTTCAATACATCGGAGACATATCCGTTGCTGTTCAGTGCACGGTTTACGGTCATGTACGAGATTCCCAGATTCTTTGCAATTTCTTTCTGTGTAATGCCCATACGTCCTCAACTCTGACAACAATATCGATTATCTTCTCATGAAAAGTATTTTGTTGACAACCGAATACCCATGTGTTATACGTATAACATACCATAGTATTTGCATAATGGCACAAAAAAAAGGAGAAATGTATGAAAAAAATGCTGTTCGTATTGTTGGCTCTTCTCATAGTTGCAAGCCCGCTTTTCGCAGCAGGACAACAGGAGAAGAAGGATGAACCCGTCACCCTTAATGTGTTGTTCTACAGCCCCGAGCTTGCAGAGCAGTATAACGACATGGTCGCCGAGTATAAGAAAGCCACCGGTGTCACCCTGGACATTACTGTATTGCAGACCGATTACCGCTCTGTATTGACCAGCCGCCTTAACTCCGGTGATGTCCCCGACATCTTCATGAGCAGCGCCTATGCAGACAACTCCACCTACAAGGACTATGTCTACGACCTGAGCAATGAGGATTTCATCAAGCAGATTGAACCCGGTGCCCTTCAGGGTGTCATCAGCGATGGAAAAGTGACCGGCTACCCGTTCCTGGTCCAGTCCCACTCCTTCATCTACAACAAGAAGGTATTCAGGGACAACGGGATTACCACGCTGCCCAAGACCCTTGCCGAGTTTGAGGCTGTTGCAAAGAAACTGCAGGCCAATGGTGTCCAACCCTTCGCCACCGGCTTCAAGGAGTTCTGGGTTCTTCCCCAGACTGCATGGCAGGCCATCGCCAACGTTCCGACTGAGAACTACGGCGGCTATGAGAAGTTCACAGGCATGCTCAACAGCGGCACCCTCAAGTTCAAGGATATTCCCCAGATGAGCCAGTTGTTCGACCTGCTGGACCTGATCAAGAAATACGGTGGACCGAAGCCGAATGAATCAGACTTCAACGACCAGACTTCCTCTTTGGCAACCGGCAAGGTTGCAATGATTCACCAGGGCAATTGGGCCGAGGACTCCATCCGCAAGACCAATCCTGAAGTCGAGATCGGCTTCCTCGCCGGTCCGACGGGAAACAATGCAGCAACCGCCGGTATCATGTTCGACTCCAACCAGACCATCCGTATTGCCAAGGACGGCAAGAATCGTCAGGCAGCCCTCGATTGGCTCAGATGGCTGACCACCAGCGAATATGGCAGGAATTGGATTCCCGGCAAGGTGAAGCAACTCTCTCCGATCATCGGCGCAGCAGCTCCAGACTCCTATATCGCCAAAGAGACCTCTGCCTTGCTTGCAAGCGGAGCCCCCGGCTATCCTTGGTTCTACCAGATGTTCCCCACCGGAACCGAGCAGCAGCTTGGTGCAATCCTGCAGGGTTATTGTGCAGGCCTCACCGACCGTGCTCAGACCCTCGAGGCCCTCGATGCAGCCTATGCAAAGATCGCCAAGGCGGCTCAGTAACTCGTATCACCTTCGATTGCGGCCGGAAACAATTCCGGCCGCCAGGGAAGCAACATGACTCAACTACGACGAAAACAACGGGATAGAGTGTTGGTTTTCCTGCTCTTCACGTTGCCGGCCTTTGCCGCCATCCTTGTCTCGGTTGAAATTCCCTTTCTGATGAGTGTGTTCTCCTCCTTCACCAAATGGAATGGTTTGGACAAGGCGCAGACGTTCATCGGGCTGGAGAATTACAAGGAGCTCTTTCTCGACGACTTGGATATGTGGAAGGCCTTCGGCTTTACCTTGCGCTTGACGCTGGGTAGTGTGCTGGCGGTAAACCTTTGTGCCTTGCTGCTCGCCGTTCTCCTGGACAGCGACATCAAGGGAAAGAACGTCCTGCGTGCCGCCTTCTATGTTCCCAACATCATCAGCTTGATCATCATCGGCTACATCTGGCGGTTTATATTCTCTGCCGGCTTTGAGTCGTTTTATCAGAAGACCGGATGGGGAGTTTTCATGCTCAGCTGGCTGGGCGATGTGAAGATCATCTATTTCAGTGTGCTCATGGTATCGCTGTGGCACTCGCTGGGATTCTATCTGGTTGTCTACATTGCAGGCTTGCAGACCGTTCCGCGTGACCTGATCGAGGCCTCCATGATCGACGGCGCCAGCCGTGTACGGCAGTTTTTCAGCATCACGCTTCCTTTGATCATGCCTTCCATAACAGTCTGTGTCTTCCATTCTCTCTCCAATGGCCTCAAGGCCTTTGATGTTATCTTCAGCCTCACCAATGGAGGGCCGGGCAATACCACCACGACCATCGCCTTGGATATCTACCGCACCGCCTTTGTGATCAACCGGTTCGGCTATGGAACCGCAAAATCGGTTGTGCTCTTTCTTATGATTCTCATTCTCTCGATCATTCAGGTCAGAGTCTTCAAGCAACGGGAGGTGGAAGTATGAAAAAGCATTCTCTCCCTGCAACCATGGCGACAATCATTCTCTTCATACTTGCCATCGGGTACCTCTATCCGCTCTTTTTGGTGGTCATCAACTCTTTCAAGACCTTCAGTGAGATCACCAGTGATGTAATCGCCTTCCCCAAAAGACTGGTGTGGGAGAACTTTCAGAATGCATTCAAGATCATGAACTACCCCAGGTATTTTATGAACACCCTGCTTGCAACAACGGTGGGAGTCTGTGGTGTGGTGCTTGTCAGCTCCTTGGCCGGATACAAGCTCTCAAGGACCAAGACCCGGTACAGCTTCATTATGTTCATGATTCTCATCGCCCCGATGATGATTCCCTTCCACTCCTTCATGATTTCGTTGGTGAAGGTGGCCAAGGAACTACGCCTTATCGGCTCGCCGTTGGGTCTGGGTGTCCTGTATTGGGGATTGGGGGCTTCTCTTGCCCTCTTCATGTACCATGGTGCAGTCAAGTCGGTGCCCCAGGAACTCGATGACTGCGCCCTTATCGATGGTGCATCCCCGCTTCGAGCGTTTTTTCAGATTATTTTCCCACTCTTGCAGCCGGTGACCGTCTCGGTCGTCGTCATCAATACCATGTGGATGTGGAATGACTTTTTGCTGCCCCTGTTGGTGCTCAGCGGTTCGAAAAAATCCCTGACCCTCCAGCTGGCAGCCTACAACTTCTTTGGACTCTACAAGGTCGAATGGAACTTTGCCATGGCAGGGGTCCTGTTGACCATCCTCCCGGCGATTCTCTTCTACTTGAGCCTGCAACGCTACATCATCAAGGGAATGGTCGCCGGAGCGGTGAAAACATAATGGGAGAGAGATTATGAAATTCAGAGACGGCTATTGGAACATTCATAAGCATGTTCGTCATTTGCCGAAGGTTGACATCGTCGATGTGCACAAGGGAGAGGGAAAGCTCTCCATGTTCGCAGCTACCAAGAAAATCGTGCATCGCGGGTCGACGCTCAACACCCCGACGATTACCATGGAGATCACCTCTCCACTTGCCGATGTCCTGCATGTTCGATCCTATCATTTCAAGGGATCATTGAAGAGGGGACCATTTTTTGAATTGGCAGGGGATAAGCCGGAGCAGTTGTCTGTAACCAATACCCAGAACGGCTATACAGCCCAGTCCAAGGACTTGTGTGCACGGATGGTCGCCAGTGGGCCTGGGGATGTCCAGTTCTTTTACAAGGGCAAAAGCCTGACATCTTCGGCAGGGTTGCTCGGTGGCCATGCCATCGTCAATGACATGGAGCCCTACCAGGTGGAGTACCTGAACCTGGGCGTAGGGGAGACTATTTACGGCCTCGGCGAACGCTTCACTCCCTATGTGAAGAACGGGCAGGTGGTGGATATCTGGAACGAGGACGGCGGGACCAGCAGTGAGCAGGCTTACAAGAACATTCCGTTCTACCTCTCCTCCAAGGGATACGGAGTGCTCGTCGCCAATGCAGGCAGGGTCTCCTTCGAGGTGTGCTCGGAGGTGGTCACCGCGGTGCAGTTCTCCGTCCCGGGCCAGTGCCTGGACTATTACATCATCGGCGGTGACGACCTGAAGGCGGTGATGAGAAACTATGCACTGCTTACCGCCAAGCCCGCCTTGGTTCCCCCGTGGTCCTTCGGCCTGTGGCTTTCCACCTCCTTTGTAACCAACTATGACGAGAAGACGGTCAACCGCTTCATCGACGGGATGCAGGAGCATGAGATTCCTCTTCACGTCTTCCATTTCGACTGCTTTTGGATGCGTGAGTTCCAGTGGGTCGACTTTTTGTGGGATCAGCGCCAGTTTCCCGATCCCAAGGCGATGTTGAAGCGGCTGCACGATCGTAGACTGAAAGTCTGTGTCTGGATCAACCCCTATGTTGCGCAGAAGTCGTACCTGTTCGACGAAGGTATGGAAAAGGGTTATCTGGTAAAGAATCCCGACGGCAGCATCTGGCAATGGGACCGCTGGCAGGCAGGCATGGGCTTGGTAGACTTCACCAATCCGGAGGCGGTGAAATGGTATCAGAGTAAGCTGGCTCTTCTGCTGGATATGGGTGTCGATACCTTCAAGACGGACTTCGGTGAGAGAATTCCCACCCAGGTCGAGTATTTCGACCACTCTGACCCGATGTTGATGCACAACTACTACACATACCTCTACAACCAGGCGGTGTTCACCCTGCTTGAGGAAAAAAGAGGCAGGGGCGAGGCGTTGGTCTTCGCCCGTTCTGCAACGGTAGGCGGGCAGAAGTTTCCCGTGCACTGGGGTGGCGACTGTTCGGCTACCTATGAGTCGATGGCCGAGAGCATCCGTGGCGGACTTTCGCTGTCCATGTGCGGATTCGGCTACTGGAGTCACGACATCGGAGGCTTTGAGAAGCTTGCGACACCAGACTTGTTCAAGCGATGGGTGGCCTTCGGCATGCTCTCCTCCCACAGCCGCCTGCACGGCAATGAGTCCTATCGTGTTCCCTGGGACTTCGATGAAGAGGCGTGCCGGGTACTGAGGGCCTTTGTCGAGCTTAAGTGCGCTCTGATGCCCTACCTGTTCGCCCAAGCGTGCAGGACCCATGAGACGGGCTTGCCGATGATGCGCTCCATGGTGCTTGAATTTCCTTCAGACCCGGTCTGTGCATATCTGGACAGGCAGTACCTGTTGGGTGAGAGCCTTTTGGTCGCCCCGATCTTCCAAGATGATGGAAAGGCTGTGTATTACCTGCCCAAAGGCAGGTGGACACATCTGCTTTCCAATAAGGAAGTGGAAGGCGGTTCCTATCAAGAGGAGGTGTATGACTACTTCAGTCTTCCGCTCTTTGTGAAGCCGAACACGCTTCTTCCGATCGGCAGCAACACGCAAAAACCTGATTATGCATACAACGATAAGACAACCTTCCACCTGTTCGCCCTGGATGACGCCAAGGAGGCGGAGGCAGCAGTGCATGCCCATGATGGTAAGGTCCTTGCTGTCTGCAAGATCAAACGAGATGGTACCGTGTACAAGGTGGCGGTGGAGGGAGAAATGAAGAGCTGGGCTGTGTGTCTGAGAAACATCAACAAAGTTGTTTCTGTCTCCAGCGGCTCACTTTCTGATTCACCCGAGGGTGCGATGATTACTTTCAGTGCACAAGAGAAGGGGTGCAGGATTGTGACTGCTTAGAACGAAGAGAATCTTTCATGAGGGCCTTCAATGTGAGGGCCCCTCAAGGATTTCCTGCTTAACCGATTGTATTCTTCAATACTCCCGGACCTTCGATGATGGGAACAAACTTCGTTTTCTTGCTAATTGCAATGGCAAGTTCGGCCTCATAGTCAAGGTACTTGTAAATCGCCGGATTTTGGATGGCTTCATCGTAGGCCATGAAAGCGGTTGAGCCTGTTCATAGACTCTTTTTGTGTTTATACACATAAAAAGTACAAATACGGTTGCTTTACAAAGGTATGTACTTTATGATTGATTTGAACTGAAAGTGTGTGGATACACAAAAACGGAGTGTGTTTATGATAATACAAAGAGACAGATATCTGAAGGAGCTGGTCGAAAGAAAAGAGAATGGACTCGTAAAGGTCATTACTGGCATACGCCGTTGTGGAAAAAGCGTTCTTCTGAATACTATCTATCATGACTATCTGTTGGACTCCGGGGTAAAAGAGTCCCAAATGATAATGCTGGCTTTGGATCAGGACATAAACGCCAAATACAGAAATCCACTTATACTAGGTGAGTATATAAGGAAGATGGCTTCACAATCAGATGAAATGCATTATGTTTTTCTTGATGAGATACAAAAAGTTGCTGAAATCAAAAACCCGTATCTTGAGTCCAATGAAGAAAAAATAACGTTCGTCGATACACTTCTAGGTCTTATGGCAATTAAAAACATCGACCTTTATGTTACTGGAAGCAATTCGAAAATGCTTTCTAGTGATATTCTGACAGCATTCCGTGGCAGAGGGGATGAGATACGCATGAATCCTCTGTCATACAGTGAGTTCTATTCTCAATATGGCGAAGACAAAAGGCATGCATGGAGGGACTATTTCACATATGGTGGCATGCCTTTTGTCCTTAGCAGAAGAAGCCATGAGGATAAAGCAAAATATCTCAGTGATCTGTTTTCAAAGATATATATAACTGATGTTGTTGAAAGGAACAGGATTTTGAATGACAGGGAGACACTGGAAGATCTTCTGGATTTTACTGCATCGGCAATTGGTTCCTTGACAAATCCAACCAGACTGGAGCATACGTTTCTTTCACTGAAAAAACAGAAAATTTCCCATGTAACAATCTCAAGGTATCTTGAGTACTTGGAAGATGCATTCATCTTGTCCAAAGCAAAAAGGTTTGACATCAAAGGTAAAAAATACATAGGCTCGCCTATGAAGTATTATTTCACGGATATCGGGCTCCGAAACGCCAGGTTGGGATTTCGTCAGATGGAAGAGGCACATATCATGGAGAATGTTATATACAACGAGCTTATGCATCGGGGATATAGTGTAGACGTGGGAAACATTGAGGTCTTTGAAAAGGATGCAGAAAATAAGACTCTAAGGAAGCAGCTTGAAGTTGATTTTGTCGCAAACGACGGATCACGTGTATATTACATCCAGTCTTCATTGTCGATTGATGACGAAAAGAAGAGAATCCAAGAGACAAGACCGTTTAGAAATATAAAGGATTCATTTAAAAAGATTGTCATTACCAAGGATGATGTTATTCCTTGGCATGACAATGCAGGGGTCTTGTATCTGGGGATAGAACAGTTTCTTTTGGATGAAAATTCAATCAGATTGTAGTACAGAATAAGAAATATGAGTGTTCCTTATGATGTCGAACAAGAGATCGCCAGTCTCTTGGCTGTCAAGGATCACCACCCGAAACTGGTAGTGACCCCTCAAGGATTTCCTGCTTAACCGATCGTATTCTTCAATACTCCCAGACCTTCGATGATGATCTCAACCGTATCCCCATGGTGCATTCCGCTGATGCCTCCCGGCGTTCCGGTAAGGATGATGTCTCCGGGCAGGAGCGTCATGACCTGTGAGAGGTAGCTCACCAGGAAAGGAACTGAAAAGATGAGGTTGCTGGAGTTTGACTTCTGCATGGTCCTGCCGTTCACCCGGCTTTCGATGGCCAGGTTGGAGGGATCGACCTCGTCGCTGATGAACGGTCCGAAGGGACAGAAGGTGTCAAAGCTCTTGGAAATGGTCCACTGGCCCTGCTTGGGCTGCAGATCGCGGGCGGTTACGTCGTTTGCACAGGTGTAACCGAGGATGTACTTGTTCACCTCGGTGATGGGGACGAACCTCGCTTTCTTGCCGATTACGATGGCAAGCTCGGCTTCATAGTCAAGGCGTTTGCACATCGCAGGGTATTGGATGACTCCTCCTTGGGCAAGGGCAGCGGTGGATGGCTTGATGAATACCACCGGTTCGGTTGGGATGGGAAGCTGGAACTCTTGGGCATGGTCCTTGTAGTTGAGGCCGATGCAGATGGCTTTGGAGTAGTCGCAGGGAGTGAGTACAGATACCTGTGCCAATGCGAGCTTTGTATCGGTAATCGTATATGATTCGAATGGCGAACCCTCGAGTACGCGTATAGTGTCGCCCTCGAGAAGCCCGTAGCTGATCGTGTCCTGATGTTTGAAGCGTAGGTATTTCATAGCACAAGCATAGCAAAGAGAGGTAGGAAAGACAATTGACAAAGCCTGCGTTTCCCACCACCGTGTAAGCTATGAAACGTTATGCAAAATGTCCCTTGGCCCGCACCTGCGGAGCCTGTCAATTGATGGATTACTCCTACCCTAACCAGTTGGAGATGAAAATGCGCTATGTGGATGAGCTGCTCGGGCAGCTGGGTCCCATCGCTCCCATACAAGGTATGGATGATCCAACGCTGTATCGCACCAAAGTACAGGCAACCTTCGGCTATGACTGGAAAGGAAGTCTGGTAAGCGGCATCTATCAGGAGGGTACCCATCTGTTGGTGCCCATCCGTTCGTGCATGGTTCAGCATCCTCTGGCTGATGACATCCTCAAGACCATCCGTAACCTTGCCACCCGGTTCCAGATTTCCGCCTACGATGAGGATGAACAGTATGGCGATCTTCGTCATGTCCTTATCAAGATCAGCCGCAAGACAGGTGAGGCCATCGTGGTGCTTGTATGCGGTCAGTGGCCGATACCGTCATCGGACAACTTCATCGCTGCCCTGAAGCAGAAGCATCCCGAGATCACCACCATCGCATTGAACATGAACCGCGAGCACACCAGCATGGTGCTCAGCGAAATCCCCATCAAGGTACTCTGGGGCAAAGGCTATATTGAGGAGGAACTCTGCTCCCTCACCTTCCGCATCTCTCCTTCCTCCTTCTTCCAGGTCAATGTCGAGCAGGCCCAAGTGCTGTATTCGTTGGCCATGCGTATGGCCCGGATTGGTAAGGAAGACGTGGTTATCGATGCCTACTGCGGGACCGGAACGATTGCCTTGATAGCCGCCAAGGAGGGTGCAAGGTATGTTCTTGGTATTGAATCTAATGAACAGGCTGTCGAGGATGCCAAGCTGAATGCCGAGCGGAACAACCTGACCAATGCAGAGTTCATCTGTGCCGATGCCTCGGTGGAGTTGAAGGAGATGGCAAAAGCCAAGCGCGTTTGTGATGTACTGTTCCTCGATCCCCCGCGCAGCGGCAGTGACGAGCGCTTTCTGGCAGCGGCTATCAAGCTCGCTCCCAAGCGCATTGTCTACATCTCCTGCAATCCCAGGACGCTCGACCGGGACCTTCGCTACCTGCTCAGGTTCAGCGACTACCAAGTACGGGGAATACAGCCGGTGGATATGTTCCCGCATACCGAGCACCTTGAGACGGTGGTGCTTCTGACTAGTGAGTAAGTGAATAGTCCTGTCAGTGTGTGTTTCAATGGTAAGAATTTTCATGCTCGATGAAGTGAACCAAACAAGAATCTTTTAGTACATATTGTAATAACGTGTCCCATTTGTACGGAATAATGGGACATGTCTGAACTCCGGCTTTTTACACTTGCGGGCGCTCCTGTTGCAGTTGATTATACTTTGGATGCTGGATTATTGATTATCTTGATGCTTGCAATCGGGCTGACAACCTATATGGTTTCGATATTCATAACGCCACCACTTCGAGTAATTGGGATAGCTATACTGGCACACAGCACCATGTCGGAGTAGATGCTGATACAATACTGCCATTTTAGTTTTATTCCCCAAAAATAAAAAATTATGGATTTTGGGGAATAAGATGTGTATAATGTATTAAGGATACTTGGTATGAAGCTGATTGAACGAGACGAATATCTAAAAGAAATGCGTGAAGTTGAAGGTACTCCCGATATAAAAGTTCTGACTGGGGTCCGGAGATCTGGTAAAACCAAACTAACTTGAATTCATAACAAGTTTTCTTACCATAAGTCGCATTTGAAGATGTCCTCCTCGATCCATGGAGGATATCTTGTTTTATTGTAGGTATTTCTTCTCTTTGGTATTGCAAAAACAAGCGTAATATG